>Ga0180437_10004097_pt1 | contig 21060 bp, 22 predicted proteins | sample SS_ome_4_FD_132410 | JGI IMG/M metagenome (GOLD analysis project Ga0180437, IMG submission 132410) | Hypersaline lake sediment archaeal communities from the Salton Sea, California, USA - SS_3_D_1 metaG | ecosystem: Environmental > Aquatic > Non-marine Saline and Alkaline > Hypersaline >...
AATAACATCTTTTTTTCGGCCTATGACAAGGAAAATAGCGTCAGGTAGATACGTGTCCGCCTGACGCTATTTCTTAGTAACATCGCCTTCTTCTGTATTTGAACCTCTTTGACGACATCTCGTAATAATCGATTCAGGGCATCGAAATGGAATCGGCTGACGATTACGGCGAATACGATGGGAAAATCACCGGGTTACGGACCGCTCAGCAGGGTGGGTGCTATTCCATCATCATGGGTGTGGCAAGGGCATTGGAGCTCCGTGTCGGTCTTCTCGGCCGAATTCTATTCCCAGCCGGATACTACGTGTATACAGGCAGGGCCAAGAAGGGCATCGGTCACCGAGTCCGGAGACATTTCGAGAAGAAGAAACCGTGTCGCTGGCACATCGATTATCTCACCTCAAGAGAAGATGTGAGGGTGATGGAAGCCATCGTCTACAGCGACGACGCCGAGGAAGAGTGTATGATCAACCAGCGTCTCTCTCGTCTGCCCGGCAGTCGGGTCTTTGCTCCTGGCTTTGGCTCCTCGGATTGCGTGGCGGGCTGCGGGAGTCATCTCGTGTATTTCAAAAGAAGACCTCGGCGAATCAACCATGCGATTTGGTAAGACCCTGGTGAAGACTCGTTTTATCGAGCGACGGAACCGTTTCTGTGTCGTATTGAAGCTCCAAGGGCAAGAGGTGAAGGCCCATCTGGCCAATTCGGGCCGTCTGAGGGAACTCTTGGTACCCGGGTGTACGGCGTATTGTTCTCCCGCCTCTTCACCGAACAGAAAGACAGGCTGGGATCTTCGCCTGGTGGAGGTAGAAACCGGGATAATGGTTTCTGTGGACGCCCGATTACCCAATGCCCTCTTCAAAGAAGCGTTTCTGGGGGGTAAACTGCCTTGTTTTTCTGAGTATGCGTCCATCGAAGCCGAAGTAACCGCTGGGGATAGCCGTTTTGACTTTCAGTTGACGGGTACGGGACAGCCGTGCTGGGTGGAAACCAAATCCATCACACTGGTGAAGGGAATGACGGGGTTATTCCCCGATGCTAAAACGCTGCGGGGCACGCGTCACGTACAACACCTGACAGCGCTAAAACAATCCGGTGCAAGAGCCGCCGTTATTTTCATCGTACAGAGAAGCGATGCAGAATTCGTGAGACCCAACGATGCCTCGGATCCGGTATTCGGAGAGGCATTGCGAGAGGCGGTCTCCTGCGGAGTCGAGGTGTTCGCCGCACGCTGCCGGGTTGAACTGGAAGGTGTCTGGTGGGATGCATCCCTGCCGGTACGATGGGATTAAATCATAACCCGATGAAAAATCGGTTGATTCCCAGCATCCCATTTGCTACATTTTCTGGGATGTCATCGGCCAAGGACGATAGAATCCGGGCTCGTTGATGCATTCTATCATCGAACATCCAATCACATAGTATCAGGACACCGAATGTGAAGATTGTCACCCTACTTCTGACCTGTTTGCTCCTCCTGAGTACTGCCTGCAAGTCCCTTTTTTCGACGCGGGAGCCCGAGTCCCCGGAGGACCCGCGATCCCAATGGATTCCTCCGTTGAGCGCGGATCAGGTTTTCATCAATCTCCAGAGTTCCATCTCCGATCGTAATGTGGAGAATTACATTCGCTGCTTGGTCGATGCGTCTTTTAGCGATCGAACCTATCATTTCGAACCCGATCCCGAAGTAGCGGCCAATTACGCCGAAATTTTCCGGTCGTGGGACTTGTCCAGGGAGGAGGCCGTCATTCAGCAAGCCCTTTCCAGGTTACCCCCTGATTCGGCCGGTTTTCTCCTCTTCACCGAGGATGTTCGGGAGACGATGGCGTCGGACAGTGCCGTGATCGTGAAGAAATACCTGCTGGAACTTCATCATGTTCAGCCGGGCCTGTCGACAGTATTCGAAGGATACATGGAAGCCTGGCTCGCCCCGGATCAGAGGGGAGAATGGTCCGTGTACCACTGGATCGATAACGGATTGACGGGACAGCCTTCCTGGAGCCTGTTGAAGGCGTCGCTGGGTGGTTAGAGGATACGATGAAGCGAAAACGGCCTGAACGAAAAAAAATCCGTTTTATTCAGAGCGCCTGGGCTCCCATCGTCTTGGGCGTGGTTGTCATCATCGCCATGCTCGGCGTATGGTATCTCCTTCAGAAAAGATCGATGGTCCAATCTCCCAGCAAGCCGTCTGTCGAGAAGACGCGTCCAGAATTGCCAGACCTCGAACCACTGAAGGGTGCTCTTCGTAAGACATTCCATACACGGAATGTATCGTGGGAAAAACTACGACTCCCGAATACACAGAAGGAGACCTGGAGGGTTCGGGTACCTGCCGATCTGCCGATTCCGTCCTTGCACCTGGCCGTCAAAGAAAGCATCGCGGAATTGGGCATGCGGATATTATCGGCCGATAGCGAGCCCATATCAGGGAGGGTATTCCTGCGCATCGGCAGGCAGGATTCATGTTTCCTTCAGCTTCAACTGGTGCATGACGCCGATGAAGTCAGAGAACAGGGCAGAATCGCCCTCCTGATCGATGATTTTGGAGACGAGTGGAATGATTTTGTTAAATCGTTTCTGAATCTGGGGGCTGAGATCGCGATTTCTGTGATTCCGGGTCGAAGGATGAGTACCAAGGTGGCCCGAGAAATGAGGCGGATGGGTTGTGAGGTTGTTTTGCATCTGCCCATGGAACCGTTGAATGCGTCTTTCAAGTATGATGGATATGGTATCACGACGGATATGTCCAGGATGGATATACAAAAGGTCATCCAGCGCTGCTTGGATGATGTTCCCGGTGCCACGGGTGTAAATAATCACATGGGGTCCAAAGTCACGTCCCATCGGCCAACCATCACAAACGTGCTCGTCGATATCAACACCCGGGGTCTGTATTTTGTCGACAGTCGGACGACGGATAAGACGGTGGCATACGATGTGGCACGGATGCTGGGCATGCGGTGCGGAAAACGGGACGTGTTTCTGGATGTGGACAAGGATCGCGATGCTATCCGGCAGAGCATCTGGGAGTTGACAGACAAGGCCAGAGCCAAGGGATTTGCCATCGGTATCGGCCATTGTCACCGGAGAACGCTGGAAGTGCTTCGCGATGAAATTCCCAAGATACAGGCCAGGGGGTTCCGTTTTGTATCCCTGTCGGAAGTCATGCAGTGACATCAGATTCGGACAGGGGACTATGGAATACACGGTCGGCTTTCGGATTGTGGCTGTCAGTCAAGGTGTAAAAACATTCTCATGCAAGAAGAGAACAATATTATAAAACGGCTTGTTCAGCTTAACCGTTAAGGAGGAATAGAGATGGCTCGATTAGGAGTCAATATCGAGGGTATCGCTGCTTTAAGGGGATCGAGGAAACAAAAACAACCAGATCCTATTTCGGTAGCGGTTTATGCCGAGGTGGGAGGCAGTGACGGCATCGTCTGTCCTTTGCGTGAGGACTTGCATCCCATCACGGAGAGGGATGTTCAGCTGCTGAAGGAAATGGTCAAGTCCCATCTGAATCTTCAGATTCCTCCCACGGAGCGGTTGATTACTCTGGCACTCTCCATCTCGCCGGATATGGTCACTCTGATCCCCGGTAAAAAACCCGCCGCGACGCCTGGAGGCGGACTCGACGTTTTAGGCCATGCGGAACAATTGTCCAAGGTCGTTCAGGAGATCCGTGCTCAGGATATCGTGGTGAGTCTGCTGGTCGAGCCCATGATTCAGCAGGTCAAAGCGGCCGCTAAAGTGGAAGCGGACTATGTCGAGCTGCACTTGGGCCGGTACGCCACGGCTGAGGATTTCAACGAAAAAGCCGATCAACTGGAAAACATCAAATCGGTGGCTTTGGCGGCATCCAAGATCGGACTGGGCGTGGCTGCCGGTTGCGGACTGAATTATCAGAACGTGTCGGACATCGCAGCCGTGGATAAAATCGAGGAGATCAACGTGGGTCACGCCATCGTAGCCAGGGCTCTGTGGATCGGCATGGAGGCGGCTGTCCGCGATATGGTAGCACTGGTCCACTGAGGGAGGAGGACCGGAGGTAAAACCGGAGATTTGTTAGTCGAATGAGGGCGCCGAATCCATCGCACATTGTTTATTAAGGCGTCGGGGTATGTATCCATCGGGTCGAATTTAAAAGACACGATGCTATTGACCGACTCCTCTGCTCTTGTTGTCTTCAGGGGCGATTTAAAATTTATCTTGACATTTACGGGCGGTTTTGATATTTTAGATTGGACATTTCATGGAGGTCTCCGGAGAAATTCGTTAACGATTGATGAAAAAGCCACAAACCCGATTCGAAGGTATCTATTACGCACGGATACCGAGAGATGTGGATAATCATTGGATGACGAGTTTTTGCGTGAGACCACTAATCCGAACAGGTCAGGCTGATTCCTCCGAGAAGAGGATGCTGGATGAACGAGGTTCGGATTTTTTTATGAGGATTATTTGAGGGAAAAAACAATCATCCCAGCAGTCTTCGCCTCTGCACTTACTTTCCTGTGTTTGCTGCCGGGTTGCGAGATCAAAGACCCAGTCGTCGAGGTATCCTTCGTTCCCATGCTCTCGGAGATGACGGTTCCCGAGACGTTGTATCTCCGATCGGACAGGTCGTATCTCATCTCTGTGAAGGTTTCCGATCCGCAGGGCATACAGGATGTTTCGTCAGTGCGGTATTATATTTTTTCGGAAAACGATGACAATCCTCTGTCGGAGGGCATGCTCCGAGACGACGGGATGGACGGGGATATCATCCCCCATGATGGCCTCTTTATCGACAGCCTGTCCGTGGATTTTGCCGGGGGACAAGCCGGCGTATACCGGCTGAGTATGGTGGCCGAAGATCAATCTGCAAACGTCAGCGACAGCCTGCATGCCGATTTGGATGTCGTTGATGGTGAATTGAACCTTCCTCCCAGTCTTTCGAATCCGGTGATTCCAGACTCCTTGGACCAGTTCTCTACGGCCGACGTGTTCATCTCCATTCAGGCGGACGATCCTCAGGGATTGAATGACATCGATTCGGTCTTTTTCCAGATGTATCCTCCGTACCATCCGGAGCCCTCGTACCAGACACGGCTTGTTGATGACGGCTTGGCCGGAGACATAGCAGCCGACGACGGCGTTTTTACCGTTCGGATGGACATGTCGGACATCCTCACACAGGGGGGTGATTATACGGTACGATTCCAGGCCACGGATCGAGGTAGCCTGGAGAGCGATCCTGTTGTCCGAAAAATCACAATGACCTTGACGGGCAATCAGCCGCCGGTTTTATCCAACCTCTCTGCTCCTGACATCATATCCCGGTCGGTCCCACGGTCGTTCCTGATTTCCGTCCAGGTCGACGATCCTCAGGGGCCGGACGACATACGGATCGTTTATTTCAACTCCACCAAACCCGATGGATCGCCGGCAAGCGGAAATCCGTTTATCATGGCTGACGATGGCTCGTCCGGGGATGTCCAGGCCGGAGATGGCATTTATTCCCTGACGATTCAGATCACTCTACAAAACGATGTTGGTGTATACCGGTTCGATTTTTTCGCGGAAGACTTCGGGGGAGCCGTGAGCGATCCTCTCGTCCATTATATTACCGTGACGATCTAAGATGAAGACAACGAATATCACATGTATGGTTCTTGTTATATGTCTGGTCAGTGGAGTACAGGGCCAGTTGCACAGGACGAACGGTTTTTCCTTGAATCAAAACACCGGGCCCGCGTTGATGAGCAATGCCATCAATGATATCATGATCGTCGATGAGGACGTCTGGGTGGCCACGGGCAGGGGGCTCAGTCTGACCACGGATGGAGGAGAGACATGGACGGCTTTTACGCACGAGGATAGTCTGGGAAAGGGGGGTGTCTCGGCCATGGCGGAGAGGGACGGTATCGTCTGGGTGGCCACGGCTTTCGACACGATGACGGACGTGGGGGAGATGACTGCGGGCGGGGGATTGAGCTATACGACGGATCATGGGGATACTTGGCACTGGATTCGACAGCCTGTGGATTCCCGGTATGAGACGGAATACGCACCCACCACGACCAACGTCCAGAACATCACGTATGATATAGCACTCACAGATTCAGCGGTTTGGATCGCCAGCTTTGCAGGCGGATTGAGAAAATCGACGGATTGGGGAGTAACGTGGGATGTTGTCACTGTCGATGGCCTTCCTTTTGACGTGGTCGACCATCTGACACATCGTGTTTTTTCGGTGATTTCTGTGGATGGTGACATTTGGGTGGGTTCTGCCGGAGGTATCCATAAATCGACGGATGAAGGCCGGCATTGGATCACCTTCAACCATCAGAATCAGATACAAGGCATATCGGGCAACTTCGTCGTGGCCCTAGGTCATCAATCCCATCAGGACAAAGACATCATCTGGGGAGCTACGTTGTCGGCCGTCGATATTTCGGAATTCTATGCCGTTTCCACCACTCAGGATGGTGGGCTCACTTGGTCGACCTGCCTTGAAAGAGAATTTACGCATAACTTTGCCTTCGACGGTTTGGCGGTCTATGCGGCGACCGATAACGGGCTTTTCAAGTCGCTGGATTTTGGGGATACATGGTCTGTTTTTCCGCAGATCATCGATTCAGAGACGGGGGAAGGCGTTTATACGACAGAGATGTATTCTGTGGACGTCGGGCCGCAGAGCGTTCTCTGGGTTGGGGGATCAGACGGCCTGGCCAGGACATCGGACAACGGGAATACCTGGCGTGTATTCCGGGCTTTTCGTGTGCCGGGGGAAGAGGGTACCCCGAAAACGTATGCTTATCCCAATCCGTTTTCCCCGGTTCGCCATCATCAGATCGGCGGTGACGGTTACGTTCGGTTTCAGTATCAAACGACACACTCGACGCGGGTGACGGTGCGTGTCTACGATTTTGGGATGAATCTGGTAGCTACCGTCGTGGAGGAAAAAGTACGGCCCGTAGCGGGGGATTATGCCGAAGTCTGGAACGGACGGAATCAGGTTGGCGATATGGTGGCCAACGGTGTGTATTTTTATACGATTACCATGCCGGGAGAAGTGCTCCTATGGGGAAAGGTGATGGTGGTGAATTAGGTTTTCCTACACTACTGTCGGATGATAAGAATCGATACCATGTGAAGAATAACGAATAAACAGGACGTGAATGGTCCATCGACTCATACATAAAAGACAAAAATTGCCTCGGCTTGCCGTACTGGAACACCTACACGGTCGGTTGAGGACGGTTTTTGTCGTGCTGTTCCTCCTCATGGGAATACAAAAATCACTGAGTTTTTCTACAGAGGTGGGAAGAGGAGGGTATGCCGGTAGCTTCCTGCGTATGGGACTGGGAGCCCGGGGCATGGCCATGGGAGGAGGCTCTGTGGCTCTGACTGACGACGGGTATGTCACGTATTACAACCCCGCCGGCCTGGTATTCCTGCCCGGACGATGGTTCACGGCTACGCTGAACACCATGGCCCTGGACCGCCGCCTCATCTACGTGGGGTATGCCCAATCTATCGGCGGCCCAGAAAAGGGATTTCTCCGGGGCGGGTTTTCCGCAGGCTGGGTATGTGCTGGTGTGACGAACATCGATGCCCGGGACTTCAGCGGAAACGACATCGGCAGCTTGTCCAACTGGGAGCATTGTTTTTTCTTCTCTTTTGCCCTGAATCCCGCGCCCCCGGTCTCGATCGGTGTCAGCGGAAAACTGCTCTACAACCGATTCCCGGGGATTACCGATGATGAGGAAGCGATCTCAGCCAGGGGCTTTGGCTTTGATATCGGGGTCATCGTACGACCGTTCCGGTTTCTAACGCTGGGATTGACGGTCAAGGATCTGCGCTCCAAGTACACCTGGGATACTCAGGAATTGTGGGAAAGGGGCACGCAGACCGTGGACACATTTCCGCGAATCATCCGGGGAGGCGTGAGCGCAACCCTGCTATCGAATCGGATGATCGTGGCTTTTGATTTGGAGAAAGTGGAATATTGGCCCTGGAGATACATGATAGGCTTGGAAGCCGAGGGATATCGAGGTATCTTCCTGCGAGGGGGAATCAAGAGTGGGGAGATCATGGCTGGAGCTGGATACCGTTACAGACTTGCGAATAAAACCATCCATCTTGATTATGCCTACGTCCCGGATCCCGTGGCACCGCGGGCCAATCACGTATTCACATGGTCATTCGTATTTTAGGTATTTTAAGATGAAAAGAATCTTTGTATTTTTATTCGTCTTGGTGTTGAGCCTGTCTTCTTCGTGGGGTGGTAGTTTCCCCACGTTGAAACTGGGGTCCACGGCACGTTCGGAGGCGTTGGGAATGGCCTACGTGGCTGTGGCCGACGATGCCTCCGGAGGGTTCTGGAATCCGGCCGGACTGGCGTCTATGAGAGGCGGGGATGCGGTTCTATCCTTACATCGTTGGATCCAAGATGTGCGGGGTGAGTTTCTCGCCTTCGGATGGGAAACCCACCATGGCGGGTACGGCGTTCATGTATTGTACACGGATATGGGCGAACTGGAGCACCGTCTTACTCCTTCTCCGACACCCCTGGCGACCTTTTCAGCCCATGAGTTCGTCATGGGAATCTCATTCGGACGAACGATCTATAATCGCCTCAGCGTGGGTCTTACGGCAAAGTTGCTGTACGAAAAAGTATATATCGAAGAAGCCTGGGGCGTGGCGGCCGACTTCGGTTTTCTTTGGGACGTTTTTGCAGATGGATTACGGATCGCCGGCGTTGTACAGAATATCGGTAAGACGAATCCCCTCCAGACAGAGGATATTCGGCTGCCGTTCACCGTCCGGCTGGGAGTGGCGTATCCCCTGAGCCTCCTGGGCGGGCGCTGGTGGTTTGTCCTGGACGGTGTGAAAGAACGTGATTTTCCGTTCCATCTCCACGGTGGCGTCGAATACGGCTGGCGTGAAAGGCTGTTTTTACGCTGTGGATACCAGACCGGTTACGAAACTCGCGACTTCACGGGCGGATTGGGTGTGACCTGGGGCCGGTATCGCCTGGATTACAGCTATATGCCCCTGGGTATGGGTTTGGGTGATTCCCATCGGTTAACTGTGGGTATACATTGGTGATACGAAAAATAATAATATATATCATGAATCGTTAAATCGTACCGAGGGAGGTTTTATGGCGAAATACAAGATTGCCGTTTTACCGGGTGATGGCATCGGGAACGACGTTATCGAAGCGGCACGGATTATTCTGGATAAAATCGATCTCGACGCCGATTATATTTACGGTGATATCGGCTGGGAGTTCTGGAGAAAAGAGGGCGATCCGCTTCCCCAAAGAACCATCGACATGCTCAAGACGACGGATTGCTGCCTTTTCGGGGCCATCACATCCAAACCCAAGGAGGAAGCGGACAAGGAACTCGCCCCGGAGCTTCAGAGAAAGGGGTATATCTATTTCAGTCCCATCGTTCGGCTCAGGCAGGAGTTCCATCTTCGTACGAACCTGAGACCCTGCAAGGCATATCCCGGAAATCCGTTAAACTACCGCGACGATATCGACCTGGTTGTTTTTCGTGAGAACACGGAAGGGCTGTACTGCGGCGTGGAGTTTCATCCAATACCACAGACCTTGATGGACACATTGATAGAACTGCATCCCAAGGCGAAAAAATTCGCGAACGTATCCGTTGAGGATATCGCCCTGTCATGCCGAATTTTTACGCGAAAAGCATGTCAGGATATTGTCCGGAGTGCGTTTGAATTTGCCAAGAAGTATGGGTATAAAACCGTCACTGTCGTTGAAAAACCCAATGTCATCCGAGAAACTTCGGGTCTCATGGTACGGGAAGCCAGAAAGATAGCTAAAGAATTTGCTGGCATCGATTTATGGGAAACAAACATCGATGCCATGTGTATGTGGCTCGTCAAGAATCCCAACGATTACGGTGTCCTGGTATCCAGCAACATGTTCGGCGATATCATTTCCGACCTTTGTGCTCAGCTCGTCGGAGGATTGGGATTTGCCTACAGCGGGAACATTGGCGACAACTATGCCGTCTTCGAGCCCACGCATGGATCGGCCCCGAAATATGCTGGTCAGTATAAGGTCAATCCGATGGCCATGATTCTGTCGGTAAAGCAGATGCTCAGCTGGTTGGGCGAAGACGAAAAATCCTCTGTGCTGGAGCAAGCTGTTGCCGGCGTCATCCGTGATGGAAAAGTCCGTACCTATGATATGGGCGGCCAGAATACATCCCTGGAAGTCGCACAAGCCATCGCCCAACGATTATAGGGTTGGATTTTCGTACCAAAGACTGTACCTATCGTTTATACTGAGATGACTTTTTTAGGCTATTTTGTGCACAAAGAAGCTTTAAATTCAAGAAAATAAAGTTTCAAGGGGGTTCAAAAAAAGAGTTGACTTTTTGGACGGAATTGGTTATAATTATGAATCAGATTTTGTGTTGGATTGCATATAGTTGGTGTCTCTATAGTATCACTTAAATCATGGAGGGTAAAGAGAAATGGTAGAGATGTTTGTGCAAGGCGGTGAGTTCATGTGGCCAATTCTGGGTTGTTTGGTCATTGGAATTGCCATCAGCATCGAAAGATTTATCTCTTTAAGCCGGGCCAGTGTGAATACCCGCAAGTTTCTGGCCGAAGTAACCGGTGCTTTGGACAAGAGCGGAACAAATGCGGCGGTCGAAGTCTGCCAGAAGACGAAAGGCCCCGTTGCTGCTATTTTCCATGCGGGCCTTCTACGGGCAGGCAAAGGTGCCGAGAATGTAGAGAAAGCCATCACGAATGCAGGCACGATCGAGATGGCCTTCTTGGAGCGGGGCATGATTTGGTTGTCCACCTTCATCACGATTGCCCCTATGCTTGGATTCACGGGTACGGTTCGTGGTATGATCGTTGCATTCAATGATATCAAGAAAGCCAACGATATTCAGCCTTCAATCGTAGCCGAAGGAATCTCCATCGCTTTGTTAACGACCCTTTTCGGTCTCGTGGTGGCCATCATTCTTCAGCTCTTTCATAATTACTTTATCTCGAAGATCGATCGCTTAGTCATTGATATGGAAGAAACGTCTGCCGAATTGGTAGATCACTTGGTCGAACGAGAAACAACTTAAGGAGGTCTGAGCCATGCTGCTCGAGAAAAAGAGAGATCGGATGGCAGTCATTCCGACGTGCTCTATGGCAGATATTGCATTTCTTCTCCTTACGTTTTTTCTTGTAACCACCAGCTTAGATTTGGATAAAGGCCTTCAGTTGACCCTACCCGCAAAGGGAGAGGCAAAACCGGTTCCGAAGAAGAACATTGCCAGTCTGTTGATCAATGCTCAGGGCGGCGTCATGCTGGACGAGCAGGAGATCGAGATACCCCGTATTAAAGAGGTTATCAAACAGAGGCTGGCCAGAAACGATAAACTCATCGTTTCCATCAAAACGGATAGGGCGACACGATACCAGGTGTTTATGAGCGTACTGGATCAGGTACAAATGGCCATGGGAGCTACACCACGAATTTCCATAGCCGAACCTGAACGGTAACTGGCAGGAGAAGAATATTATGAATATCCAGAAAAAATCGAAAGTGAGCACCGAGATTCCCACGGCCTCGATGCCAGATATCGTCTTCATGCTTCTCCTCTTTTTTATGGTATCGACAGTCATTCGGCAGAGTGCTGGATTGCCTTTGGATCTACCCATCGCGAAAAGGATAGAAAAGCTCGAGGCAAAGAAAAACGTCGTGAGTGTTTGGGCCAACGATCAGGGTGAAATTTCCATCGAGGATAAGTTGATCCAGATAAGAGATGTCTCGCGAATCATGTATGACAAGCGCGTAGCAAATCCGAAACTCATCGTGTCCCTCAAAATCGATAGAGCGGCGAATATGGGATTCGTGACCGATATACAAGAGAAACTGCGGGAGGCCGATGCTCTCAAGGTGAATTATTGTGCCATATACGGCAATTGAGAGGTGATCAAAATGAGAGAAAGTCCAACCAAGGAGTTGAAGCTTCGGTATAAAAAGATACTGGAATTAGGATTGATTGTCTCCCTAATTCTGCATATCTTTCTCATGCAGGCCTCGAAAAAGGTGAAAGAGAGGACGATTCAACGGACCGTGAAGCTGGAAGCTGTACAAGTGGAAGAGATCCCACAAACCCAGCAAGAAAGGTCTGCTCCGGCCCCGAGTCGGCCGACGGTGCCCATCGCGTCGGAGGATGAAACACTGCCGGAAGATGAAACCATCGATTTCACCGATATTGATCTGGATGCGGAACCACCGCCGCCGCCACCCCCACCCGAGGCGATTGACGACAGTGTGCCGGTATTCGTGCCCCACGATGAACCCCCAGAGCCCATCGGAGGGTACGCGGCCATTCAGTCTAAATTGGTCTATCCTGAAATCGCTCGGAAGGCTGGAGTCGAAGGCCGCGTAATGATTTGGGCGCAGATCAGTGTCGACGGTTCGGTGATGCGAACCCGTGTGATGAAGTCTTTGGGGCCCAACGGGTGCGACGAGGCTGCCATTAGTGCCATTAAGGCTGTAAAGTGGAAACCTGCCATGCAACGGGACAAACCTGTGAGAGTATGGGTGGCCGTTCCCGTTGATTTTAGGCTAAAATAATTACCATCATTTTTTTAACGAGTCTTAAAAAGGCGGTGTCGACGCACTGCCTTTTTTATTAAGGGTCTTTTCACGCGCTATGGAGTTTATTGACGAAGCTTCATTCCGGGTAGAAGCTGGACGTGGTGGGAATGGCTGTGTGAGTTTTCGGAGGGAGAAGTACGTTCCCAAGGGAGGACCCGACGGCGGGGATGGCGGGGATGGCGGCAGCGTGATTTTGCGGGTATCACGGAACCTTTCGACACTCATCGATTTCCGCCACCGAAAGCTGTACCAGGCAGGAAACGGTCAAGATGGGATGGGGAAGCGAAGGCATGGGAAGCAGGGGAATTCCATCGTTATCCCTGTTCCGCCTGGCACAATCGTGATTGATGAAGAGAACGACGTTGTTCTTGGCGACTTGCTTCGAGCTGGCCAGGAATTGAGGGTCGCTAAAGGTGGTAAGGGAGGCAAAGGGAACACCTGGTTTGCCACGCCGACCTGTCAGACACCCGACTTTGCCAAACCCGGAATAGAGGGCGAAAAACGGCAAATCCGTTTGGAGTTGAGGCTTTTAGCGGATGTTGGCTTGGTGGGATTACCGAATGCCGGGAAGTCAACGCTGCTGAAACGCATATCCTCGGCTCGACCCAAAATCGCCGATTACCCGTTTACGACCTTGATCCCAAATCTGGGAATCGTCAAGTACGGTGACTTTAAGAGTTTTGTCGTGGCGGATATCCCCGGACTCATTCGAGGGGCACATGCCGGAAAAGGATTAGGAGATCGGTTTCTTCGGCATATAGAGAGAACACGGGTGCTGATTTTTCTCATCGAAGCGCCCTCGGAGGATATCTCAGGTGCATTCGGAACACTCAGGCAGGAACTGGAGTTGTACGATCGTTCCCTGTTGAAAAAGCCGTGTCTGTTGAGTCTTTCCAAAATAGACCTGCTTTCCGAAAACCAGCGCTCCCGGCTTCCGAATTCGCTAAACGGCCATCAGTGCTATGCCATTTCTGCTGTAACAGGAGACGGCATCCAGACCTTACTGGATGCGACGGCCAGGTTACTCTCTGAGGTTGTAGATGACGGATGTGTATGATCTGTTATGTATTCTTTCTGTGCCTGGAATCGGCCCTTTAAGGATTCGGAGGTTGATCGGGCATTTCGGGTCAGCAAAAGCTGTCCTCGATGCCGATGTCCACGATCTCTGTCTCGTCGAAGGCATTGATGAGAATAAGGCCGAAAGGATCAAAAAAAAGATAAACAGGCTTTTCGCCGACGATCAGCTCTCGCGGGTCGAAAAACACAAGGTTCGATTAATCACGTTGTGGGATGCCGATTACCCGGAGATCTTGAAGAGTATCTATGACGCTCCCGTTCTCCTGTATATAAAGGGGACCTTGGACGGTAAGAACGGGAACAGGCTGGCCGTCGTTGGCACAAGGTCTTCAACGTCGTACGGTCAGTGGGCCGCAGAGTATTTGTGTGAGGATTTGGCACGACGCGGAGTAGTTATCGTCAGCGGGATGGCCAGAGGAATCGATACGCTGGCGCATCGGGGAGCCATCAAGGGAGGTGGGAAGACGATTGCCGTACTGGGCAGCGGTGTGGATGTGGTGTATCCACCGGAGAATGATGGATTGTACGAACGAATCAGTGAAACAGGTGCTGTGATCTCTGAGTTTCCCATGAATACCGAGCCGGCTTCTGGTCATTTCCCCAGGAGGAACCGGATCATCAGTGGCCTGAGTGTGGGAACGGTCGTGGTAGAAGCGGATCACAAGAGCGGTGCCTTGATCACAGCATACATAGCTCTGGAACAGGGGAGGGAAGTATTTGCCGTTCCGGGCAGCATCCGCAGTCGGACGAGCAGAGGTACGCATAAACTGATCAAAGAGGGGGCAAAGTTGGTCGAGAGTGTAGACGATATTCTGGCTGAAATGCCCCAATGGAAGAGCGATGAAGAAAGCGGTCAAAACATGGAGGATGTCTCAGAACGACTTTCTGAAGAGGAGAGGGTATTGTGGGATGTGCTTTCGGAAGAGCCTCTTCATATAGATGGAATTGCGGCACAGGCTAACGTGACGACTTCAGAAGCATTAGCCATGCTTCTGTCCATGGAACTTAAGAATTGCGTAAAGCAGTTTTCTGGAATGATGTTCGTGAGGTTGTAACGATGAAGCCCATGGTGGCTATCTTACGATGTGACGATTACGATAGGGAACGTGTTTTTGAAACCGTACACCGGGCACTGGAACTTCTCGGCGGTATCGGACGATTCGTCCAGAAGGGGCAGAGGGTTCTGCTGAAACCCAATATGCTGTCGGCCAAGGCACCGGAGCGGGGTATCACGACGCATCCCGTGATCTTAGAGGCCATGATCCGGGAAGTGCGGTCCGTGGGTGCGGATATTTGGATCGGAGACAGTCCATCGGGTGCTATTAAAGGGATACAGCGATGCTGGGATAACACTGGCTACCAGGCTCTCGCAGAACGTACCGGTGTCAAGCTTATCAACTTCGAGGCAGGGGGTACCGTTGAAAAACGAGTTCGAGGAGAAACGTATCATGTGGCTCGTGCTCTTTTCGAGGTCGATGTCGTGATCAATCTTCCAAAATTTAAAACCCATGGGTACACGCTCTACACGGGAGCCATTAAGAACATGTACGGAGCACTTCCGGGACTCCAGAAAGCCAAGTTCCATAAGTGGTATTCACATCCCAAGAATTTCAGCCGTCTACTCGTCGACATATTCTCTTTGATTCGGTGTCCTCTGCACCTGATGGACGGTATTCTGGGCATGGAAGGCAACGGGCCCGCCACGGGCAAACTCCGGAATGTGGGATTGATTCTGGCTGCGGACGACGGTGTGTCTATGGACGCCGTTGCAGCGCACATCATGGGGTTTGACGAGGACGAAATCGATGCTATTCGGCTTGCCGGTGAACGGGGTATAGGCGAGAACCGGCTCCACGACATCCAGATCGCCGGAGAGACGATGGAGGCCGTTCGTTTCACGGATTTCTCTTTGCCGTCCAACCATTTGGTGAAGCTGGTGCCTCAGTTTTTAGTGCGTTGGGCGGGGAAGTTTATGTGGGTACGTCCCCGTGCTGACCTGAGTTTATGTACAGGTTGTGGCGTTTGTGCTGAAGGATGTCCGGTTGAGGCCATCGAGATGAAAGATGGGTTCCCGGTCATGGATTATCATAAATGCATCAACTGTCTGTGCTGCAATGAATCCTGCCCCGAGGGTGCGGTGATTCAGCAGATGAGCTGGCTGGCCAAGAGACTGGCTTAGCCTGAGTAGACTCTAGACGGAATATTGAGTTATGAGACACGCAATTACGTAAAAACAGTCCAGTTTTTTTATGAATCGTTTATCATATGAAACAAGCGATGAGGTTTGAAAATTTTAAGTCTACTGTTCTTAGTTAAATAATTGAATTTTTAAGTGTGAATAAAAACAATCGTGTTTATTCGAACAAAAAACCGGATCTGTCCACGCCCTTTTACACCTTGTGCTTCAACATGACGCATCACGATAAAGGGTGTGATTTTTCCGTTGAGGATTGATACTATTTGATGGAGAGCCGAACATGAGTCATGACGATTCAACTCCGGTGCCAAACTTTATTCGCAACATCATCGAGGAGGATCTGAAGAATAATAAGAACGACGGCCGCGTTCATACACGGTTTCCCCCGGAACCCAACGGTTATCTGCATATCGGTCATGCCAAATCCATCTGCCTGAATTTTGGTCTTGCCAAAGATTATGGCGGCCTGTGTAATCTGCGGTTCGACGATACCAATCCGATTAAAGAAGAAGACGAATACGTCGGATCGATCATCGGTGATGTGCGCTGGCTGGGATTCGATTGGAAAGACCGGCTCTACTACGCCTCGGATTATTTCAATCAGATGTACGAGTACGCTGAACAGCTCGTACAAAAAGGCAAGGCATACGTGTGCGATCTGAAAGCCGAGGAGATTCGTGAGTATCGCGGTACCCTCACAGAGCCGGGTCGGGAGAGTCCGTACCGGAATCGTCCCATCGAAGAAAACCTGGATCTGTTCCGGCGCATGCGGGCCGGTGAATTTCCCGATGGATCACGGACGCTGCGGGCCAAGATCGATATGGCCCATCCCAACCTGAACATGCGCGATCCGGTGATGTACAGGATACTCCATGCCAGTCATCATCGGACGGGAGACACATGGTGCGTCTATCCGATGTATGACTGGGCTCACGGACTGGAAGATTCCATCGAGGGGATTACCCATTCGATATGTACGCTGGAGTTCGAGGATCACCGGCCTCTCTACGATTGGTTCCTGGATGAACTGGGCGTCTATCATCCCCAGCAGATCGAGTTTGCTCGCCTGAGCCTCAACTATACGGTAATGAGCAAGCGTAAGCTCCTGGAACTCGTCCGGGAAGGGTACGTGTCCGGATGGGACGATCCGCGAATGCCCACCCTCTCGGGTCTTCGGCGGCGCGGGTATACGCCGGAAGCGATTCGCAATTTCTGCGAACGGATCGGCGTGGCCAAACGGGACAGCATGGTGGACATGGCCCTGCTGGAGCATTGCATGCGGGAAGATTTAAATAAGAAGGCACCTCGCGTGATGGGCGTCCTTCGGCCGTTGAAGGTAATCATCGATAATTACCCGGAAGGTAAGACGGAAGAGTTGGAGGCCATCAATAATCCCGAAGATCCTTCGATGGGCACGCGAAAGGTATCCTTTGGGAGAGAGATTTTTATCGAACAGGACGATTTTCGGGAGGATCCGCCGAAAAAATACTATCGGCTGGCGCCAGGGCAAGAGGTCCGTCTACGGTATGCCTATTTCATCACCTGTACAGACGTCCTGAAGGATCCTAAGACCGGTGAGATCCTGGAGGTGCACTGCACGTACGATCCTGCCACCCGGGGAGGGGATTCTCCGGATGGACGTAAGGTGCGAGGCACGCTGCATTGGGTTTCGGTGCCCGATTCCCTGGAGGCCGAGGTTCGTCTGTACGATGCTCTTCTCAACGTACCCGATCCCAGCCAGGAGAAGGATGTTTTGGACTGGAAGTCCTTCCTGAATCCCGAATCATTGGAAGTGTTGACATCCTGTCGTCTAGAACGGAGTTTGTCCACTGCACGTACTGGGGATCGATTCCAGTTCGAGCGGCTGGGTTACTTCTGTGTCGATCCCGATGCTTCGCAGAAGAAGTTGGTGTTCAACCGCACGGTGTCCCTGAAGGACACATGGGCCAAGATCGAGAAAGCCCTGCAAGGGGAGACAGGTATAAAACGGACAACAAAGATGAAAACCTCTGAATCTGTACAGAAGGAATCGATCGATTCCAAGACTGTTGAAAATGAAATAACCATCGATGATTTTTCCAAGGTCGACCTACGTGTCGGCCTGGTCAAGGAGGCCGGGCTAGTGGAGGGAGCCGATAAACTCATCCGGCTGATGGTGGATATCGGCGAGGATCGATGCCGACGGGTATTCGCAGGTATTCGTTCGGCCTATCCTGAACCTGAGCAACTCGTCGGAAAGCAGGTCATCGTTGTGGTCAACCTGAAGCCCCGCAAGATGAAATTCGGCGTATCGGAGGGTATGATCCTTGCCGGCGTGGGGGATGAAGATCGAATGTCGATTGCCACGTTCGACGGTCAGCAGAAACCCGGGGACAAGGTGATGTGAGGATGGAGAGAACGAGAGGTCAAGCGAACCGACTATCCTCCAATCCGTCCATGGAAATCGTGAAAGAGATTCCCAATAGCCTCAGTCTGTGCGCGAAGCGCTTGGGGTTCGAACCGTTTCTTCCTTTTTATCCCAAGGTGCTGGTACCCGAGGAGAGAATCCGCGCGCTTTGTGTCGAGGACAAATGCGGGAATTACGGTAAGAATTATACGTGTCCGCCCTTTGTGGGATCTGTATCGGATATCAGGAATCGACTCAAGGCTTATAAGAACGGCATTCTTTTTCAGTACACAGAGGCACTCGACGTAAAAACGGATCGGGAGGGCGTGCACCAGACCATGCTGGATTTTCACAAGCGTGTTCTAGAGTTGGAGACGGAAGCATTGAATGCCGGTTTCAAACGTGTCTGGGGCATGATCGGCGGTAATTGTCAGTTATGCCAACCCTGTCGGGCTGAAACCGATGAACCGTGCCTTTATCCAGACAAGGCAAGAATGTCTCTCGAATCGCTGGCCATCGATGTGATGAGCCTCTTGGAACGGTTTGGTCTGGATAATCGATTCCACTCACACCGGATCACATGGACGGGGTGTATTCTCTTTTAATGTCACTTGCTACATGCTAAATGATCGAGGAAAAGGATCATGATCGATTTTTTTAAGAATGTACTGGGAGAAACGTCGAGCGAATCCTCGAGCGATGACCGTCCCCATGACGTCAATTTGGCGGCTTGTGCTCTGCTGCTGGAGATGGCGAATATCGACGATGAGTTCAGTGAAGACGAACGCGCGATGATTCTCACGATTCTGAAGGAGGAATACGGCATCTCAGAAGAGAATGCGAGGCGGCTGGCAGAAGAGGCCGAGAAACAGCGGAAGGCGAGCCTGGACTTATGGCATTTTACCCGATTGATCAATGAGCATTTTTCCAGGGAAGAGAAGATACGAATTGTCGAGTTGTTGTGGAGAATCGTTTTTGTGGATGGAAAACTGGACGGGCACGAGGACTACCTGGTACATTCGTTGGCCGATATGCTAAACCTGTCCCATCGAGATCTCATCGACGCGAAACTCGCCGTACTACGCGGTAATGACGAATGAGGTACTATCGATGATGCGTATGGAAATCGTGTTTCCGGGAAACAGAAAAATCGCAGCGAAGTTCAGGGATTTTGAGGTCATGACCGATCAACCTGTTTCCCAGGGAGGGGATAATACGGCTCCCGCACCGTTTGAATTGTTCCTGGCGTCGTTAGGGACGTGTGCAGGCATTTTTATAAAGAGTTTCTGTCTTCAGAGAAACCTTTCCACGGATGATATGAAAATTATTCAAGAAGTAGAACGAGGACCCGAAATGGGACTGCTGGATAAAATCAAGCTGGAGATTCAGGTACCGCCGGATTTTCCTGAGCAGTACAAGCCGGCTCTCATCAACTCGGCCAATCTTTGTTCCGTCAAGAAAGTGATTCAGAATCCGCCGGATTTCGAGATTCAGGTAAAAACGGTTCGACCGGACGGTGTATAAATATGTAAAAGGAATGATCGATTATGGAGGAAGTATTCGGTTTTTAGATGTCAGATCGGTTTATCCAGAAACGATGCGTATTATTGTGTATATGTAACAGGGATTAAAAAAGTGATAGGCTATGTCTGTCGATAGGTTTGTTGGAAAATCCCTGATGATAGATACGCCTAAGAACTGAAGTCATCACTCAACCGAATCGAAAATTTCGGAACGAAAGTGGAGATTCATATCGGACAATGCAGTATAAGAAGCTGGTCGTTTGAGGACAAATCAGCCGTCGTGAAATACGCAAACAACCGAAACATCTGGCTGAATCTTCGTGATACTTTTCCCCATCCGTATACCGAGCGTGATGCCGACACCTACCTTCAAAGTGTCGTGGATCAGCATCCCGAGACCGACTTCGCCATTGCCACTCCAGAGGAGGCCATCGGTGGTATCGCCCTGAAGTTGAAGGAGGATGTATCCAAGAAATCCGCGGAATTGGGATACTGGCTGGGTGAACCCTTTTGGGGGCGGGGCATTGCCACGGCAGCCGTTGGGACCGTCGTGGAATACGGATTCTCTCACTTCGATATCGTGAGGATTTGGGCAGAAGTTTTCGAGTGGAATCCAGCCTCGATACGTGTACTGGAGAAAGCGGGTTTTCTGCTGGAGGGACGTTTGAGAAAGAGCGTATTCAAGGATGGGAAAGTCATCGATAAGTTCATTTATGCTATCGTAAGGACCACGAGAGAAAATACGTTGTAGAGATGCTGTTTTATCCGAAAGAGTCATATAATAATCGGATGCATTCCATGGCTTCATGATAAAAGAGTTGATTCAAGTTTTGAAATTTCGTATATTTTACCGCTTTTGGAGGGCTAGACCTAACTGGTAAGGCAGCGGTCTTGAAACCCGCCGGGCGCAAGCCCTTGGGAGTTCGAGTCTCCCGCCCTCCGCTGCTCCGAGCTTAGAGCGTTCATGAACCATAAAGGCCATGAAGTCCGCATGGGAGAAATGAACAATCGACGGTGACGCTGGATGGGCTCCCGTGCTTTTGTGGTCCAATCGAATAGAAAGATATTGATGGAGAGGTGGCCGAGTTGGCTGAAGGCAGCCGCCTGCTAAGCGGTTGTAGGGGCATAAACCTCTACCGTGGGTTCGAATCCCACCCTCTCCGCTGAGTTGCCACGGAGTGACACGGAAAAACACAGAAAAGGCGGTAACAGTGTGTTTCCGTGCTATTCCGTGGT
>Ga0180437_10004098_pt1 | contig 21057 bp, 14 predicted proteins | sample SS_ome_4_FD_132410 | JGI IMG/M metagenome (GOLD analysis project Ga0180437, IMG submission 132410) | Hypersaline lake sediment archaeal communities from the Salton Sea, California, USA - SS_3_D_1 metaG | ecosystem: Environmental > Aquatic > Non-marine Saline and Alkaline > Hypersaline >...
GTCTTGGTGAAAAGCTGGGCGTCTTCAAATATGGGCGTGCTGAGTGGTTGATAGCCGTAGAGCCGGCACAGGGAGACAGCCTTTGCTTCTACGTATTTCCAGTAGGCATGTTCTTCCGGCAGGGTGTCGGACGTTCCCCGGGGCGCTTTGTACAAAGAAATCCTCCTTGTTTATCCGTTAGTTTACCACACTTGTTCAGGTGATTGGCAGGAATGATGGCACAGAGGTGCTTGGGGAAGAGCGCTGCGGTCTGAGCCATTCTGGAGCTTGGAAGTTAGAGTCCGTGACCTAGCCGGCGATGCCGGGCAGGGATGTTCGTCAGATTAGGGGCAGACTGCTAGGCCGGCTTCCATCCGCCCCCTATGACGCAACGGCGAATCCGGATATGGGGGCTACCGTTAGAAACGGGTAGCGGATATTGCCCTCCTTTGCCACAACCCCCGCCCTGGTTCATCTCCAGGTCGTTGCCTATCGCGTCTATGTTTTCCAGGGTGGTGAAGACATTGCCGGTTAGCACCACCGGGCGCAACAGCTCTGCCACTCTGCCCTGGCGAATCATGTATACCTCTCCGGCCGAGAAGGTGAACATCTCCAGGCTGGTCGTGCCGCCATACCAGTCCTTGACGTAGACGCCTTCTTCAATATCGCCAACGAGTTCCTGGAAGGAAGCATTTCCGGGCTCGATGAAGGTATTGGACATTCGCACTATCGGCGCGAAACGGTGATTGATGGCCCGGGCGTTGCCGGTGGCCTTCTCTTCCATCTTAGCCGCTGTCTCCCGTGAATGAAGCCTTCCTTCCAGAACACCCTCGCTGATAAGGCAGGTTCTCCTAGTCGCTGTCCCTTCATCATCGTATTTGTAACTGCCCCGCAAGCCGGGAATTGTCGGGTCATCAACGATATTCAGATGCTTGCCGCCGAATTTCTTGCCCAGGGTCATTACTCGGCGCAGGTTTTCATTCTGATAGACGAAATCTGACTCGGATAAGTGTCCGAAGGCTTCATGAGCAAACACTCCGGCCAGGATCGGGTCGACAACGACGGTGTACTCTCCCCCCTTTAGCTGGGGGGCGGAAAGCAGGGCTGCGGCGCGCTTCGCTACCTCCCCGGCCCGCTCATGTAGACCCTGCACGACGGAAAACTCACCAGGGCTGCCCATACTCAGCCCTGCCTGCTGGAGTTCATTGTTCTGGCGGGCTATGGCCGTCAATCGCACAGCGAGGTCGGGTTTTGCCTGCTCTATGTAGCTACCTTCTGAGCTGGCGAAGACAACCTTGCGCCTGGCATCACGGTAATTGATCCTTGAAGTCTGGATCTTTGGACTGCTCAGGAGGATGTCGTTGTATTGGTCGAGGAGTTCCTTCTTTGTTGCCAGAGATGCTGCCGCCGCATCTCGCTTCAATTCTGGAGACACCGTATCCACTACAGGCTCTGTGGGGAAGAGCTTGAAAAGTTCCCTGCTCGCTAACCTCGCCTCCTCTACTGCCAGAGCCACCTTTTGCCGCAGATTCTCAAGGCGCACAAAACTGACAAATCCCCAACTGCCCCGAGCGAGAGCACGGATATTGCCACCGGAACTGTAGGCCCTGCTTATCTCCTCCAGACTTTCGCCTCTGTAGACGATGCTGGTGGTCCGGCTCTCCTCGAAACGGATTTCTACATAGTCGGCATTATGCCCCTTCAGTGCATCAGTGAGTCGATTCCGCATGTTCCGTTTCCCTGGAGGGATCCTCCGGGTGCTCTTATTGTAGCCGTTGGGGGAAATAAACACAAAGAGCCGTTCTCGACCAGACTATGACCGAAACTGGCTCGCCGCTGCGTGAGGAGGGGCTTACGGTACGAATATTAAGTCCAACCGCATAGTATGTAGACGATGTGAATGGAAAGCGTCAGGCCCAGAGCCTAGAGTCGGCATGTAGCCCGAGCCTCCGGGGATATTGAGGAAACGGGAAGGGAGGCTCTCAGAAGCCTCCCTTCTCTGGTTTGTCCTACGTGCGAAGGCTTACTACTATGGTGTGGTGCCGAAGGTCACTGGAGTATCAACAACCATGCCATCCCAGTAGATACTCGTGGTTTCTGTTTCTCCAGCCAGATCGGAAGCCCAGAGTATTGCACAGATAGTGACGTCCGAGAAATCAAAGCCCGTGGCTGTGATTGAACCAAGCTCAAGCCATGTTGGATAGTCGTACATGTTCTGCTTTGGCCAAGCACCCGGAGGGCTAGCTGGCGCACCGGACCCCATACCGTAAACCTGGAGTGTAAAGTTCTCTGCGTCAGGGTCTGCTATCAACTGGAAGAAGTAGTTCCCGTCGCTGGGATAAACAGTAGCACCGTTACCGGGACCAACCCAGGTTCCGTCCATATCATAACCTAACGTACCTCCAACTGTAGCGTAGTACCGGAGAGGTTGTGCCAACCCCATATTGTTCTCCATGCGGATCCGGTCCCACGGTTGGGCAGCCATCTCGTACCAGGGGCCCAGCCAGTCATTATTGAAGACCACTTCTACCGCCTGGCCACCACTATCGAACATGGAGAATTTGGCATAGTACTTCGACCACTCGCCGGTGTTGGCAATGGCAGCCTCAGACAAGTCCACCCAGCCCTGCAGTGCGATAGGTTCACCCGCATCTGTCAGGTTATAGGTGTAGGCACATGGGCACCATGCAGTTACTGACTTCCAACCGGTTCCCGTTATCGTCAGGTCGCCACTGGGTGTCAAGCAGGGGGGAACCTGAACGTGATACGGGAACTGCATAGCCCAGTTGTTCCTGCCCGGGAAGCGAAATCCTTCACCCCAGGCCGTCTCTGTCGTCACAATATCATAGGAATAGCAAAGCTTGTAGATTAGCCCTGTTGGGTTGGCGGTCGGGCCGCCAGGCCAGGCATAGTTGCGTGTCATAGTCCACAGATCATTGCTTCCGGTAGTGAGGGCAGAACTGATATCCCAGCTCTCAACTGAGTTCCAGCCATGTGCGTTTCCCGAAGGTGGAACCGGCACACCGTAGATTTTGGTGGCCGGAGCATAGGTATCCTCGCCCACGTAATCGTCGTTGAGGTATACCAGTTGAGCGTTATCGCAGTTCATGGTCAGCGTGCCCGCAATGTTGGTTGCGTCGGCTGGCAGGTCAAAACTGCGGGTAAAAAGACGCCACGTGTTGTTATCGGTGTTTTCGGTATAGTAGGAGCTGGAAATCCACTCGGCTCCGGAAACCCCATAGGGACCCCATGCGCTATGTGTCCAGGCCAGGACTGATGACGTCGGAGTACTGGGGTAGGATTGATATGCTGATGTGTAGCCTGCCGGGTAACCGGGATTTGATGAGTCCTCGGTCAAATAGAGAACCATATCGGAATCAGCGCCGCTAACGAGGCATTCATCGAATGTCTCGGTCTTCTCTACCACTGCGTGGGCGGCGATGTACACGTCATTACAGGGCTCCACGCCGGGGTCACCATCCGCAACCATCACTCCGGTGGGCTTACCTGCATTGTTGAGTTTCATGGAATAACTATCTACATCGCCCAACGGTATTATGTAGGTGACCACCGTCTCGCCTACTGATGTGGCATCGTCGTCATCGTAGGGGAACTGCCCCGGTGCAGGCGTTGGAGCTACATCCTTGCCTACATAGAGATGCGTTTCGGTAATTATCCAGTCGAGGTCGGTAATCTTGTACTCAACATACAGGTTATCCGCATCGTTCCAGACCTTAACGTCGCCGACGTCTTCAAACTGCCCGGCCAGCAAATCTGTTACGTAAGGGTCACCCTCTTCATGTGCTGACACGAACGCCATCGGTAACGCCAGAGCTACTGCCAGGATTACTGCCAGTATTGGGAATAGAATTTTCCTTTTCATGTTTTTTCTCCTTTCATTTCTCCATTCTGTTTATTGCCACATTGCCCGTCGACCCCGGGCATCGGCTCTTCTTCATTTGTTTCAATCCCTCCTAGAAAACGATCACCTCCTTTTGGCAAAAGATTCGTGGCCATACTTGACCCTGGTTCGCAATGACTCCAGCCACATCCTGCCCTTCATTTCGCGGAGACTAAAGCCGCCCACAAGTACAAACCTTGTCTTGAGGGCAACTGGTAATCATCCCCCCGCTAACATCTCCCTAAAAAAACAAAATAGCAAAACCCACCTTCGAGGTCGGTTTCGCTACTGACTCCGCTGGACCCAAGCGACCAACTACAGGCCCAGCCTCACCGTCCCCTCACCTCAAATCCTACGCGAACGTTTCACTCGTTCATATATCTTAGCATAGATCTCTCATTTGTCAATACACTTACCTTGACTTTACCTACATTTGCACGGGCGAAGCCTCACTTTTTCAGATTTCTCGCTGATAGACCAGGAATGCAGACCGGACAAGCCTCACAATGGCCTTTGGGCAGGCATTCTCGCAGCAAGGGAGGTTCCTATGGCATAGTTAAGATACGGGCAACCTTTAATTTGTGCCCGTCTCCTGATATTATCTGGGTCAGTACCATGAAATTCACTGAAAAGCTGCTTGATATCAGCCGGAAGAACAGAAGCTTGCTCTGCATCGGACTCGACCCCGACCCGGAGCTTATGCCGGGGGTGGATATTCTGCAATTCAACAAAGCCATTATTGACGCCACCCGCGACCTGGTCTGCGCCTACAAGCCCAATCTGGCTTTCTATGAAGCCCTAGGCACCGCAGGCCCTGCTATCCTGGAGAAGACCATCAAATATGTACCCGGTGATATTCCCGTAATCGGTGATGCGAAGCGGGGTGATATAGGCAATACAGCCAGGGCGTATGCCAGAGCACTTTTCTCGGTTTTGGGCTTCGATGCCGCCACTGTGAACCCTTACCTTGGTTTCGATTCCCTGGAGCCCTTCATTAGCTACCAGGACAAGGGAGTATTCGTCCTGTGCCGGACGTCAAACAAAGGTGCCCTGGATTTCCAGGACCTTAATACCGACGGTCGGCCGCTATACGAAACAGTGGCCCACAAAGCCATGGAATGGAATACTCACGGCAACGTCGGCCTAGTAGTCGGGGCTACCTATCCCGAAGAATTGAAGAGGGTTCGCTCGATCTGTCCGGAGATGTGTCTGTTGATTCCCGGCATTGGTGCCCAGGGAGGAGACCTAGCTTCGGCGGTCAACTACGGAGTCGATGCCCGGGGAGAAAAGGCGATCATCAATGTGTCGAGGCAGGTCCTCTACGCCTCAAGAGAAGAAGACTTTGCCCGGGCGGCCAGGGCTGCTGCTGAGAAACTACGCAAGGAAATCAATTTCCATCTGGCTTCTAGCCCGGAGCCAGAGTGAGAGAATCGTCTTCGCTTGTCATTGCGAGGCACTGTAGTGCCGAAGCGATCTCGCAACGGTATGCACAGTCCATAGCACCATAGGAATCGGACTGATTGCAACGATGTGGATACTCTAGGCAAGTTCAAGATGCCTGATGAAGATGAAGTAGAAGTCGGCGACGTCGTCCGGTTGCGCAAAGCGCATCCCTGCGGCAGCCACGATTGGGAGGTGGTTAGGGTGGGTGCCGACATCGGGATCAAGTGCCTCAAGTGCCAGCGAAAGGTCTTTCTGGAGAGAGGCGTTTTTCGGAGAAGGCTGAAGGCAGTGGTTGGCAAGAAAGACTGAGTGCTTATGCTCCCGTGATTGCCAGGCTGGTCACCACTGCAGAACCTTCAAATTGAAAAAGGGGATGACCCGAGCGCGAGGCCGAGTTATCCCCTTTCTATTGGTTGTCTTTATGCTTCCTGTTGTGTGGCTCTTCGCCTTCTTCTACTCCAGACCACGCCCCAGATAATCAAGCCAACTCCGACTATTATGACGACGATAAGCCACCAGGCGATGGTTCGTGATGTCGTGAATTCACCATCTAGTCCGCCAACTTCAACCTCATACTGTCCGTAGTCCAGGTCGGATACGGTGAAGCTCAGCTGCTTGCTCTCTCCTGGATTTAGTGTCACTGTCTGGGTAGCGACTGTCTCTCCGTTTAGCTTCAATGCAACAGGATAAGGGCCTGCCTGTCCACCCTTGTTCTCCAAGTTAAAGGTAATGGTAACGCTTTCCCCCCACTTGGTCACGAAGATATTCTTTTCCACACTGGGCTCGATACTCAAGCCGGTGCCCACGAAATTGGCCGGTGCCGAAGGAGGTGTCGGCTCCAGCTCGGCAAGTACACCGAAAATACTGAAGTGGTTTATCGGAGCAGAAAGGGTTAGTTCTGCTACACCACTCGGTCCGCCTGCTTCGCTGTCGAGAAGTACCCAGGCTCCCTCAACATCGTCGTAGTAAGCCATGGTTACGTTTAGCGCATTCTCGGGCACCTCAGGGATACCCAGTGTCAGGAATATGTCCCTGTTGAAAGCAGCATCCGCAGGAGTAATGTTGAAGGCCATGAGTGCGGTGGTATTTTCTGGAAGCTCAGGTATGTCCTCGAGCTCTCTGATGACTATGAGGTAGTATGTGTGTCTTCCGACAACAGGTGCGTGGGTCCCCCGCTCCAGGAACAAGTTGTGAATGGCGTTGGGGCTGGGGCCAAGCAGATTCACCGCCAGCTTATCGTTACTGTAAAGTGGCTCCGTGGTGTTCTCTCCTTCCCAGTCCACCGTAAGGTATTTGGTCGTAGGACAACCACCGCCGCCAGTAGGGGGAGTAGGTGGGGTGGTCCATGTCTTAGTGTTATCAACGTCGTAGGCTCCGTAGCCGTTAGTGGCAACAGCAATGTCGATATCACAGATACTCACCGTTGCCTCGGCATGGACGATAGCCGTGCCTGCAACATTTGAGTTGACCGTGAAAGTGACTTGGCCCTCTGAATTAGTCGTGGCCGGGGATCCCGTCAATATACCGAAAGTTGTGGTGCCAGTAACGTTTACACCAGCGGCAGCAATCCAGCCTGTGCTCTCGTTAACATATTTCTCAACGGTCACGGTGAAGTCGTGCGGCTGGCCAACCGGGTTTACACCGCTCTCAAATATCGAGATACGTGCATCCACCCACTCCTTGTCGGCTGGGTCGCTGTTGTATGCGTCCCCGTCTGTGGAGAGGTCGTGACCGTACACCGTCGTAGAAGCTTTGACAGTAGTGGTGCCGGTTATGGTCGAGGTCAGGGTGGTAACAGCCTCGCCGTTGACGTCAGTAAGAGCACTTAAGGGATCAAGGGTGCCTGGGCCGGAAGTTACCTCAAAGACAACAACGGCTCCTTCATAAGGATCCCAGTCCGTACCGTTGACGCTTGTTTCTACGGTGGCCGTAAATTCATGAGGGTCACCTACAAGATTGATGTCATCAGGCGGATCAATTTTGATTCGTGCGTAGACCCAGTCCTTCTCGGCCGGGTCACTGTTGTTGACCTCACCGTCGGTGGAGAGATCGAAGCCATAGACCGTAGTAGAAGCTTTGACAGTAGTGGTGCCTGTTTCAGTCGACGTCAGCGTGGTTTTGGCCTGACCGTTGGTATCGGTAACATCGGTAACGGGATCAAGGTCACCGGGGCCTTCAGTCTTCTCAAAGGTAACAGTGGCGCCTTCATAAGGATCCCAGGTGATATTATTGGTGCTTGTCTCGACAGTGGCCGTAAATTCATGAGAGTCGCCCACGACATTTGTATCATCAGGCGGGTCAATTTTGATTCGTGCATACACCCAGTCCTTCTCGGCCGGGTCACTGTTTTCCCCTATGCCGTCGGTAGAAAGGTCATGGCCGTGTACCGAGGTGGAAGCTTCAACTACGCTGGTCCCGGCTATAGTCGTAGTCAGGATGGTCACGGCTTCACCGTTGACATCGGTAACATCGGTAACGGGATCAAGGTCACCGGGGCCGGAAGTCAGCTTGAAGGTAATATCGGCGCCTTGGTAAGGATCCCAGTCCGTACCGTCGGTGCTTGTCTCGACGGTGGCCGTAAACTCGTGAGAGTCACCCACGACATTGGTGTCATCCTGCGGGGTAATTCTGATTCGTGCGTAGACCCAGTCCTTCTCGGCCGGGTCACTGTTTTCCCCTATGCCGTCGGTGGAGAGGGCCCAGTCATACACCTTGGTAGAAGCATTGACCGTGGTGGTTCCGGTTGAATTCGAGGAGAGGGTGGTCTTAGCCTCACCGTTGCTATCCGTAAGGGCGCTCTCGGGATCAAGCGTCCCGGGGCCACCAGTCACCTCGAAGGTAATATTGGCGCCCTGGTAAGGATCCCAGGCTATACCGTCGGTGCTTGTCTCGACGGTAGCGGTAAGCTCATGAGGGTCACCCACGACATTGGTGTCATCCTGCGGGGTAATTCTGATTCGTGCATATACCCAGTCCTTCTCGGCAGGTTCGCTGCTTTCCCCAGTGCCGTCGGTCGAGAGGTAGTAACCGTAGATTGAGGTAGAAGCTTTAACCGTGCTCGTGCCGGTTTCAGCCGAGGTCAGGGTGGTTCTGGCCTCACCATTGGTATCGGTAACATCGGTAACCGGATCAAGGTCACCGGGGCCAGAAGTCACGTCGAAGGCAATAGTGGCGCCTTCATAAGGATCCCAATCAATACCATCGGTGCTTGTCTCGACAGTTGCGGTGAAGTCATGAGAGTCGCCAACAACATTGGTATCCTCCGGCGGGTCAATTCTGATCCGTGCATAGACCCACTCCTTTTCGGCGGGGTCGCTGTTAGGCGCCTCGCCGTCGGTGAAGAAGTCATAGCCGCAGATTGAGGCCGAAGCTGTAACCGTGCTGTTGCCGGCTTCAGTCGTAGTCAGGGTGGTAGTAGCCTCGCCGTTGACATCAGTCATAGTGCTTACGGGATCAAGATCACCGGGGCCGGAAGTCACGTCGAAGGTAACAGTGGCACCTTCATAGGGCTCCCAGCCAGTGCCGTCATCGACCTCTACCTTCGCTGTTAGCACATGTTCATCCCCCACAACATTGGTATCCTCCAGCGGCGACATGCTTATTTTGGCATCAATTGCTAACACATCTGCGGTATCGGAATCTTCGACATCATCGCCTTCCGGAGGCGTACCGGTGGCGGTGACCTCATTTGTCAGAGGCCCCAGTTCATCGCCGTCAATACTGGCCACAAGACGTATGGTAGTGCTATTCCCCGAGGCCAGGGAACCGATGTCCCAGGTTATAGTGCCCTCGGGCAATTCTGCCCCACCACGATCATCTGAAATGTAGCTCATGCCGTCGGGTAAAGTATCAACAACGATAACGGGGTCGAGAACGGAGCCATTGGTATTGGTAACCGTGATGGCAAAAGTAACGTTAGTAGAAGCTGCCCCGCAAGTGGGATCGGCTGTCTTCTGTACGTCTATGCCGGCATGGTAGACATATACATGTGCAGTATCGGTATCTTGAACGTCATCGCCATACGTAGGAGTCCCGGTGGCGGTAACGCTATTTGTCAGAAACCCTAACTCGTCACCATCAATATGGGCTACAAGGTGGATGAGGGTGGCGTCTCCCGGGGCCATAGACCCTATGTCCCAGGTGATGGTGCCTTCGGGTGACTCAGTCCCACCCGCATCATCTGAAACGTAGCTCATCCCTGCGGGGATGGTATCGACGACCTCAACGGTATTGAGCGTGAGGTCACCGGTGTTTTCAACGGTGATGGTGAAGGTAACATTGGTAGATGCCGCTCCCGAGTCAGGAGAAGCAGTCTTCTCCACATCTATGTCTGGTATGAGTTCAACATTGCCGAAGTCGAGGGTGACAGACTCTCCGCCGCTGATGGTGGCCTGCTGGCAGAGAGCAGTGCTGTTTGTCCAGCCGCCCTTCAGCGTTTCTTTGACGGAGTAGGTACCCGCTCCCAGGCCACCAAAGACTACATCGCCATTGATGTCGGTCGTCCCGGAGGCCAGAAGGTCGCCGGTGCAGTTGGAACCCTCATACAGAGTCATGGCCCAGCCTTCGAGGTCGCCCTCGCCGCTCTCCTGAGTGCCATTGCTGTTCAGGTCGTTGAACTTGTGAGCTATTATGGTACCCTTTACCTCAAGGATATCCGCACCCTTGATTTGATTGTCCTGAGACCCCAATGCCTTTTCATCCAGTTGGGACAGCTTGAAATGGTACGGTCCGCCGCTGATCTGGCTTGCGCCCAGGCCAGGCCCCCAGGCGATGGGGTTGGTGGCCGGATCTCCGGACATGGCTAGGTGTCCGGCCATTTCTATGATGATCTGAGTGGAATTCGATGTCCAGGTAAGCACATAATTGATATACGAGTCACCGGTATCGCTATTGTTGGAGACATCGTGGGAGAGAGTCAGACCCGCCGCCGCAATCGGTTCGTTGCCGTAGATCTTGATCTGGCGGTTTCCGAACTCTCCTTCGTAGGCGTCGATCCTGTCCTGGGTTGAGCCGTCCTTACTGATGAAAGGATCATCCGGAACGTCGACGGGTACTGAGTACCCGGATGTATGAAGGTTTTCACATATGGCAGCAAAATCCGTGCTTATCTTCTCTCCGCATGGCTCAAATGCTAGCGGCGGCTCATTTCCCTGGTTATAGGCTGTCAACCAATCATAAGCGTGTGTGCCGCCCTTGGTCGCCTGATGGCTGAAAGTGAATGTATGCTCGCCGTCCGTAGTAGGAGCGATATCGTCGAGGATCGTCCTCTGAGGTACAGACATGCATTCATAATACATTGAGTTGCTCTTCTGCAAGATTGAGCCAATCCACTGATCATCTACGTTGGCATACTGCGTGAATTCCACAGATGTCTTCCCCGCTGCCACTGGTGATGGGCTGACAACGGGTAGCGTCATTGCGATCAGCATGACCACTGCCATCAAAGAAATTATCGTCCTTTTCATAGTTGTCCTCCTCACGGAACTAAATATCTATTACCTTTGTCATATTACGCTAGGTATATACATAGTCGCAAAAAAAAGCCAAATCCCTCGCTTTTTGCAGTACTTTTGGGGGGTTTTTTGGATTTGCTAGCCGAATAGTAGATACGAGAAGTACTAGATAATCTACTTTCTTTGCCCTGCCACCTCTTTGTTCACGTATTATGTTTAATGCTAGCACGCCCCCTTTGGCCAGTCAATAGGTACTGGCTAGAAAGTAATAGATGCATGCCCCCTCCGGAGATTTTTCGCTACGCTCGGAATGACATGGAGCAGGAGGGGATTCCTTCATGCGCCAAATGACTGTCCCAACCGCGATTGCTTTGCCCCCTCCCCCGCAATGACACATAGCCTTGCCGGATGATGAGTCCTGGGTAAGAAGTCACGTTACTAAATTCTAAGCAAAACAGGGCCAAATCGGTACCGACGGGTGATTCTCACACGAGTAGGCGGCTGCTATATATAATATGAATTGAGGAAGCTAAAGTATTTATGCGTAGCCCTGACGCTTGTGGAGCTAGTAGTGGTTGCCGGGCTGGTACATGGCGTTTTGCTTGCTCGAGAAAGCGCGGCAGCCTATAGCTACTGGCCTGTCCATAACGTAGCGCCTGCCGATAGTAACGATTCCTCAACCTATGATGCTTCTGCACAGGTCACGTATTCTCTGGATGACAGCTCTCTGGCCGAGCGATGGGGGGTGAGCAAGATCGAGGCACCCCAGGCCTGGCAAATAACCAGGGGGGACCAGTCGATAGTGGTGGCTGTGCTGGATACAGGCATTAGCAAGGATAGTCAGGGTCTGGCCGGCAGAGTGGTGACCGAGGTTAATTTTACCGATAGCCCGACATGCGACGACCTCTACGGGCACGGGACCCACATGGCAGGCACCATTGTTGCCGTTGCCCCGGAATGTCGCCTGATGAATGTCAAAGTAGCGGACGACACTGGAAGGTGCGAGCCATCCGTGGTGGCCGATGGCATTGTCTGGGCAGTGAACCACGGAGCCCAAGTTATCAACATAAGCCTGGCCATGAAAGCGTCGACGGATTTGGAGGAAGCTGTGAGCTACGCCTGGAGTCGGGGAGCCATACTCATAACGGCGGCGGGCAATAAGGGCGGCTCGGAGCCTTCCTACCCGGCGTATTATGTCGATTGCCTAGCAGTGGCCGGGACCAACGAAGATGATTCCCTGGCTTTGTTGTCCAGCTATGGCGACTGGGTGGATGTAGCTGCTCCAGGGTTCAACATCTACTCTGAATTGCCCCAGAATCAATATGGCTACAAGACCGGCACCTCATCAGCCACCGCACACGTGTCAGGTGTGGCTGCCCTAGTTCTAAGCATTGCTGAGGACGGCAATGGCAGCGGAGCAGTCAACGACGAAGTGCGGTGGGCCATTGAGAATGGCTGTACTACCCTGGCTGAGGATGGTGTGGGGTACGGGCTGGTGAATGCCTTCCAAGCCGTAACAGATATGACTTCTTAATCTTCACCTTGACCTCCTTTGGAGGCGGGAGCCCCTAGGGGGCTCCCGCGGGTAAGGGGGACTACATTGGCGGGGTCATTGCAGACCCAAGGAGTCGCAGCTTTCGGGTATTGCTTGTGCGGTCTTCCTGAATGCTATCAAGTCCCTTGCCTAATCCACCCTACGGGGGTTGCCGCACGACCCTGAAGGATGGCACTACAGAGTTCAGGGATCAAGGTTGCCCTGTGTAAGGACGACGAGGACTGAAGGAAGACAATGTCTACTACACTCATAGCACGCCTGGGGTTGAAAGCAGAAGGTATTGGACAACTGGACTAGACATCGGAGGCGGGAACTATTACGGAGGTCGCGAATTGTGCGGGGCTACAATCAGGACTCGTGGTTATTTCCCGCCAGGTTTTCTCGCATGGCTTTCCGGGCCCGCGATAGTAATCCCTCAACTGACTTCTGGGAACGGCCCATGACCTGGCTAATTTCCACCACCGGCAGATCTTCAAGATATTTCAGGACGAGAACCTCCTGGTAGTCCTCGGGCAAGTCCACCAAGGCCTGCTGGACTTCCTGACGCGTCTCTTCGGACTCCATGGCGCTGAAGATGGCCGGTTCATTGTCCGCGGCTGGGTCCAGCTTCACCGCATCAGTGCCCGGGAGAGGTTCCTCAAGCCTGGGTTCTCGCGCCTGCCGGCGGTAGAAGTCGTTTATCTTGTGGAATGCGATACTGCGCAGCCAGGTATAGAGCCGGCTCTCACCTCGGAATTTATCCAGCGAACTCAGGGCAGCAAGAAATACTTCCTGGACCAAGTCCTCGGTGACGGCCTGGTTCCGGTCTACCTGTTCTAGTATCAGATAGTAAAGCTTCTTCCGGTAGCTGGTGTAGAATTCCTCTATACCTGAAATGTCGCCTGAGCGCAGCTTCTCGACGAGCCTCGCCTCGCGACTTTCAGGGGTGGAAGTAGCTACTTTCATGTTGCCTCTTTCCTACTGGATTGTTCCGCCGCAGTGTTCTTAACATACCAGCGACGGAGCCTTTGGGGAATCACCCATTAGTCCTGTTTGGCGGTAGAAATTAGTACTATAGTCGTCTATGCGGATGCTCGGGGGAACTCTTGTTTTAGGGTTGAAGGCCAAGTATAATTCTGACTTAATTCAGCTCTGCATAGCATACAAAGGGAGGGGAGATGCCGGCTTATGTTTTTTTCCGGAAACAATTCGTGCCGTTGTCCGAAGCCAAGATCGGAATTCTGACCCACGCCCTGCACTACGGCACCGCTTGCTTCGAGGGCATTCGCGGAAACTGGGACAGTGAACGGGAGTCTTTCTGCATTTTCAGAATCCGGGACCACTATAAGCGCCTGCTTGAAGGCTGCCGCATCCTGAAGATGAATGTGCCGTACTCCGTGGATGAGCTGTGCGAGTTGACGGGGCAGCTCCTGGCAAGGAGCGGCTACCGGGAAAACGTATACATCCGCCCCCTGGCCTACAAGAGCTCCGAGGCCATAGGGGTCCGGCTCCATGACCTGGAGGACGACTTATGTATCGTCGTGACGACCCTTCCTCCCTACCTCGATGTAGAGAATGGTGTCCGCTGCTGCACATCGTCATGGCGTCGAGTGGACGACACCATGATCCCGCCCCGGGGCAAGATTTGCGGCATTTACGTGAACAGCGCGCTGGCCAAGACCGAGGCCTGGGAAAACGGCTTCGATGAAGCAATACTGCTGACCCAGGACGGACATGTTTCTGAAGGCAGCGGTGAGAACATCTTCCTGGTTTTGGGAGGAAAGCTGGTAACTCCTCCCTCCTCCGATAATATCCTCGTGGGCATCACCAGGAACACGGTCATGAAACTGGCCCAAAACGAGCTGGGCATCGCCACGATTGAGAGACAGGTTGATAGAAGCGAACTGTATGCGGCTGAAGAATGCTTCTTCACCGGGACGGCAGCCAACATAGCTCCCATATTGGAGATCGACCGCCGCCCGATAGGCGCGGGAAACATTGGCAAGATAACGGCCCGACTACAAAGCCTGTTCGCCGAAGTGATACTGGGGAGAAATCCCAAATACTCTGATTGGTATTACCCGGTTTCCCCTAAACCAGGCAGGACATAGCCGCATTCGGCTGCTGCGGGTCACCCCGGGGGTACCCTGAGCGCCTTCAGCAGGTAGAGGAGGCGACAACTGTGCTCCAGGGCAGCCGTATAGTAGTAGGCCTCCTCCAGTAACTGGCTGACGGCAAAGCTTCCATGACCCCGCAGCAGAACCACGCTGTGCTCGGTCAACAGCCCGGCTATCTCCTCGGCAAGCTCTTCACATTTGGTCGTCGGTTCTCTACTGAGGACGGGTACCCTGGACAGCAAGACCTGCCCTTCCAGGTCGGGTGGTACGATCTCTTCTTCCGTGAACGACAGGGCAACGGCGTAAGGCGGATGCGCATGAACCACCGCTAAGGCCGGAGTATTTCTGTAGATGCAACGATGGACTTCCAGCTCTTTTGAAGCCAGGGGCGTTGCCCGGTTGTTCTTGCTTATCCCCGTCTCCACCAAATCCGCTTCCTGTATGGAGCCCAACAGGCTGCCCCGATGGGTAATGACCAACTGCTCTCCCAGCTTAACGCTGAGGTTACCTCCCTGGGGAGAAACCAGCCCCTGGTGAAAGAGAGCCTGCCCTACCACTTGGAATTGGGATAACATCACACTGAATCAAGAAGAATCAATGGTCGCTACTCATAGCTATCGATTATCAGCCAGTTGCTTTCTGCTCTTTACCTAGTTTGTTCATTAGAGAGGACTTGAGCCGAGCGCCTTTGTTTCTGTGAATGATCCCCTTGCTCACCGCCTTATCCACGCTGCTTACGGCCGTCATGATTTGTTCACGTGCCGATTCTTCCCCGGCACCGTGTGCGCTTCTTGCCCTGGTTATGTGGGTCTTAAGGCTGCGGCGTACCAGCCGGTTCTGTAACCGCTTTCTCTCTGTCGCCCTGGCCGCTCTATTGCCCGATTTCTTACTCGACACTCATTCCCCCTTTCTGGTAACACTTACCACGTTCCATACAGAATTAATCCTGGACATTATTTTACTTAGCTGAACGGCGCTTTTCACCTCCAGGGTGAAGTACAACGAGGTGCTGTCATCGCGGCCGTTGCTCATACTCATTTCGGTGAGGTTCACCCCTTCCTCAGCTATGATAGCACTAATATCCCTTAGAAGACCAACCCTGTTCCAGGCATCAACTTGAACCATAACCGGATAGACCTCCGCCACTTCACCCCATTCCACCTTGATTAGCCGTTCTTTATCCTCTTCGTTGATTATGTTCACACAATCGGTACGGTGTACCGTGATACCCCGGCCCTGAGTAATGTAACCAACAATCTTATCTCCGGGCAATGGATGACAGCAATTCGCCAGACGGGTCAGCAAGTCACCGACACCGAGGACGTTGATGCCCAACGGGCTGACCTTGCTCCGGGGCAGAACTTCGATTTCTTCCGCGGTGGGCTCCAGGTCTCCACTGAATTTGAGCGCTATCTGGGAAGGGCTCAGACTGCCGCTGCCCAGGGCGGCATAGAGGTCATCTGCATCCTCGTAGTCGAGCAGCCGGGCCACTTTGTCCACTCCGGGCAGACCGACGACCAGCTTCTTAAGTTCCTTATCCCAAATCTGCCTGCCGGTATCGATGGATTGGCTCCGTTCTTGCTTGTTGAACCACTGGCGGATCTTGTTTCGTGCGTGAGAAGTCTTAACGTAGCCGAGCTCGGGGTTGAGCCAGTCCAGACTGGGACCTTTGTCTACTTTGCTGGACACAATCTCCACTACGTCGCCGTTCTTAAGGGCACGATGCAGAGGCTCCAGTTTTCCGTTCACTTTGGCCCCGATACATCTGTAGCCCAGGTCCGTATGGATCCGGAAGGCAAAGTCTAGAGGTGTAGCGCCTCTGGGCAACTCCTTTATCTCCCCCTTGGGCGTATAGACAAACACCCTGTCCACCAGGACGTCGGTCTTGACGGATTCCAGAAACTCCTCTCCGTCGAGGTCCTCTCTCCAGGCGGCGAGTTGTTGCAGCCACTTAACTTCGTCATCGGGATGCTCGCCCTTCCCTTCCTTGTACAGCCAGTGAGCAGCCACCCCGTATTCATTGACACTATGCATTTCATGGGTCCGAATCTGGGTTTCCAGGGGTGTTGTGCCCTGACACATTACCGTAGTATGTAAGGCCTGGTAGCCGTTATCCTTGGGGTTGGCAACAAAATCGTCGAACTCTTCGGGCACAGGACGCCAGAGATTATGAATTACCCCCAGTGCTTTATAACAGTCCGAGACTGAATCTACGAGGACACGCAGGGCAAAAAGGTCGTGGATATCGCCGAAGTCTTTGCCCTGCGCATCATACTTGCCCATCTTCTGATAGATGCTGTAGATATGTTTTGGCCGGCCGGAGACCTTAGCCTCTATACCTGCCTTGGCCAGTTCCTGGCGGAGCATTTCACTCATCTCGGCAACGAAACCCTCCCTCTCGGCTCGCTTGCCGGCTACCAAACGAGCAATCCGATGGTAAACGCGCGGCTCCAGGTAGCGGAAAGCGAGGTCCTCCAGTTGCCATTTGGCCTTCCTCACCCCGAGACGGTGCGCCAGCGGCGCATATATCTCCAGGGTCTCCTGAGCTATGGCGCGCCGTTTCTCCGCGGGCAAAGCTCCAAGTGTACGCATGTTGTGTAACCTGTCTGCCAGCTTGATAAGAAGCACCCGCAGGTCTTCAGCCGTGGCCAGGAGCATTTTGCGCAGGTTCTCCGCCTGAGCTTTCGACTTCGCTTCTCCAGTTCGAGATCGACTTGTGAGCTTGTTGAGTTTGGTAACTCCGTCGACAAGCTTGCCTACCTGCCGACCAAACCTGGCCTCGATTTCCTCCAGCGGGACACCGCAATCTTCGGGAACATCGTGCAGCAAGGCGGCGGCTACGGTCTCGCCGTCGAGATGGAACTCAGCCAGGAACATAGCGGTGGTCAAGGGGTGCTCCAGATAAGGTTCCCCTGTTTTGCGCACCTGTCCATGGTGGGCCCGGGCGGCGAATTCGTAAGCCGCCTTGATCAGGGCCACCTTATCTTCGGGTAGATAGCCGCTAACTTTGTCTACGAGTGCGGTGACTTCCATGCAATTCATGATACTGCAACAACAGAACTAATTCAAATTGGCCGGCCTCATTGACGGTGGCCGGGTAACTTGAAAATGGCTCGGTGAGAGTCTAAAATGGTCACTCTGGGAGGTCTCCGGGCCGATAATCCACACGGTGGCAGACTATTCACCGTCGCTCTGGACAACATGATAAGACGAAGTCCGAAGATGAAGTCGAAGGTTAGACCGGCGGGAATGAAGTGGGGTGTAATTGCACTGCACAACGTACTGTTGACCTCTCCACCTGAGTTTTGATGCTGTCTGGATACCGGGAACTGGAATCCGAGAAGGAACGTCTATCAGATATCCTTCGTGCCGCCCGCCGGGTGGCAGACGAGGCGGAGGTCTTTTCGCTTTCCTCTCCCCGCTCTGTGGGAATACAGTTTGAAGCTAACGAGCTGAAACAGGTCCAGACGAGGGAGAGCAGCAGTACTGCCCTCCGGATCTTCCGGGAAGGGAGAGTCGGCTTTGCCACCGCCAGCGGTGGGGGCGGGTTGGAGGATCTCGTGGATATGGCTGTGGAGAGCTCTCGATTCGGCAGTCCGGCCAATTTCGAGTTTCCTCCTCTGCAGGACTATTCCCGAGTGTCCATCTTCGATCCCAAAGTGGAAGAGATAGGTATGGAGGAAATGGTGGGGCTGGGGAAAGAGCTCATAGGCAAGGTTACAGGTCATACTCCCGGCGTTCTTTGCGACGCGGAGGTTGCCAGGGGGACAAGCTACGTGTCCGTAATCAATTCTCGAGGCGGCGAAGGGAGGTATGACAAGACCTTCTTCAGCCTCAGCCTGGAAGGCATTCTGGTTCAGGATACAGATATGCTCTTTGTGGGCGATAGCGCAAGTTCGTGTTGCCCTGAATTTGTCGCGGTTGATGACCTGGCGCGGAAAGTGATAAGACAACTGGAGATGGCGAAGGCTAAAGCCACCGTGTCCGCCAAGCCATTGCCGGTGGTTTTTACACCTCCTGGAGTAGGCGGCGTGCTGATGAGCCCCCTAATACTGGCTTTCAGCGGCAAAACTGTGGTGGAAGGCGCTTCGCCGTTGAAGGACAGGTTGGGAGAGGAGGTCTTTGACGGGAGGCTCAGCCTGCGGGATGACGCTACCGTGGCTTACGGGGTAGGGAGTTATCCCTTTGACGACGAGGGTGTGCCCGGTCAGAGTCTGCCCCTTATCGAAAACGGAGTGGCGGCGAACTTCTTTTATGATTTGCAGACGGCAGCTTCGGCCGGTACACGGAGTACCGGTAACGGCCGTCGAGCGGGTGGGAGTTACCCCAGGCCGGCCATAAGCTCGCTTGTTTTGAGCGGCGGGGATGTCTCTTTCGAGGCTATGGTGGCGGATATGAAGGAAGGGTTGATTGTAGAGCAAGTTATGGGTGCCGAACAGGGCAATATTCTGGGCGGTGATTTCGGTGCCAACGTTCTGCTGGGATATAAGGTGGAGAACGGTGAGATAACAGGGAGGGTAAAGGATACCATGATTGCCGGCAACGTATATCAGGTACTGGGTGAACTTCTGGGCATAGGACAGGAGGTGAGGTGGGTTGGTGGGGTGCTGCAGGCCCCCTGCCTGTATTGCCCCCGCATATCAGTATCCACAAAGGGAAGCTGAGACGAAGATGAAAGACGTAATAAAGCTCCACCAACAGCCGAACCCCAAGAGCTGTTCCATGCTTGCCTCCTGGCCGGGGATCGGCGATGTTTCACTGACAGCCGCCAAATATCTTGTGGACAAGCTAAACGCCGTCGAAATAGGGGAGATCGAGCCCGTCGACTTCTTTGAACCGGTGGGCATCACAGTCAAAGACAACGTAATCGAAAGCCCCCGCTTTCCCGAGAGCAAATTCTATTACTGGCAGTCCGATAAGGAGGACAGGGGCCTGGTGATTTTCATCGGAGAGGAACAGCCTGTCTTCAAGGGACACGAGCTGGTTAACTGCGTTCTTGACGTGGCACAAAGGCTCAATGTGGCACGGGTATATAGCTGCGCCGCTGCGGTAACGCGGGTCCACCACAGCGAGGAGATGAAGGTCTGGGGAGTAGCCACAACTCCTGAACTGGTCACTGAGTTAAGCGGTCACAATGCGATTCTTAGAGGTAACCTTCGCATAGCCGGGCTGAATGGCTTGATACTGGGGATGGCCAAAGAAAGGGGTATGGACGGCGTCTGCCTGCTGGGCGAAGTGCCGGCATACGCTACGCAAATAGCAAATCCCAAGGCTTCCCTGGCTGTGCTTGATATGTTCATCAGGATAGTGGGAATTGAACTTGACCTGACCGAGCTGGGCCGTTTGGCTGAGAAGGTAGATGAAGAGATGGATAGAATAGCGAAGAGGGTTACGGCGGAGTATATCGACCAGTTCACGGAGCCTATCTGGGAGCAGGATGAGGACGAGAATGAAGAAGAGAACTAGCAAGTTGGCCAGTCCCGGCTTGGTAGGCGCGCCAAATTGACCGCTACAGGTAGATGTGTTACCATCGGATTAGTAGATGTCAGGTTTAGCCCAACTTTATCAGGAAATCATAGCCTGCCATGACTGTGAGCTAGCCAACTATCGCACCAGGGTGGTGCCTGGTGAGGGGCCTGAAGACGCAGACTTACTTCTTATCGGGGAGGCACCGGGGTGGCACGAAGACCAGCAAGGACGTCCATTCGTCGGTCCGGCCGGCCAGTTCCTGGAGCAACTGCTGGCCTCGATCGGCTTGCAGCGGGAGGAAGTCTATATCGCCAACGTGATCAAGTGCCGGCCTCCTCAAAACCGCGAGCCGCTGCCAGCGGAAATACAGACCTGCCGCAGATGGCTCGACCGTCAGGTAGAGCTAATCCAGCCCCGAATGATCATTACACTGGGACGGCACTCTCTATCGCATTACTTCCCCAATGAGAGCATAGGCAAGATTCACGGCAAGCCTCGAAAGCTGGACGGGGTCGTCTACTACCCCATGTATCATCCGGCGGCGGCCCTCCATCAGGGTTCCCTGCGCCGCACCATTGAAGCGGACATGCTGAGGATTCCGCAGATACTGGCTCAAGCCAGGGACCTGCCTCAGGACACAATGCCCCTTTCATCAGAACAACTCAGCTTGTTCTAGAGTCATGTTTAAAGCGAAACCAGGAAAAAGGACCATGTCGACACATAAATTGAGACTCGTGCCTTTGGGCGGACTGGGCGAGATCGGCAAAAACATGATGGCGCTGGAATACGGCAAGGACATCATTATCATCGATGCCGGTCTCATGTTCCCGAGCGAAGAAACGCCGGGGGTGGACCTGCTCATCCCCGATATCAGCTATCTTGTGGAGAGACAGCATAACCTGAGAGGGATAGTTGTTACCCACGGACATGAAGACCACATCGGGGCCCTGCCCTATATCCTGCCCCGCCTTCCTGTGCCGGTCTACGCTACCAAGTTCGCCCGGGAGCTAATCTCGGTGGAGCTCAGGCAACGGGGGGTGAGGACCAACGCCAAACTGAACGTGGTGACCCCCGGGAAAAAGATTACACTGGGTAGTTTCACCATAGAGTTCTTCTCCGTTTGTCACAGTATTCCTGATTCTGTAGGCCTGATAATCCATA
>Ga0180437_10004099_pt1 | contig 21055 bp, 20 predicted proteins | sample SS_ome_4_FD_132410 | JGI IMG/M metagenome (GOLD analysis project Ga0180437, IMG submission 132410) | Hypersaline lake sediment archaeal communities from the Salton Sea, California, USA - SS_3_D_1 metaG | ecosystem: Environmental > Aquatic > Non-marine Saline and Alkaline > Hypersaline >...
GAAATCGAGAAGTGCTTGCAGCTGCTGCCACGTCTACAGCGGGCTATCGCCCATCTTCCTGAAGGCGAAGACGTCATAAAACGATATCGGTCAAAGCAATCAACCAAAACGCCCACATCCACCATTCGCGACGTGGTCAAGATGATCCCCGGTGCTCGATCGTTCCTGGAAAAGAACGTAAAGGACGTTGAATCTGTGCTGGCCGAGGATTGCTCTCTACGCATCGAAGACGCAACTCCGACGCAAACGGAACGACGAGATACTGAGCGAGAACTGGCGGAGATCGAATTGGCGATCGACGGATTGAATCAGCTCTTGTCGGAACGCTCCTAACTACTCGCCATCGACTCCAAGACAGTATCGGAACTCTACAACTGCTGAAGGCATCTCTGCAATTTCCCGCATTCGGTCTTTATTTCGGACAGAACCTTGACCGCTTCAGACAGATGCTGTGCTTGCCCTGTCTTTTGTTTGGCTGAGAGCGATTCTAGTGTTTTGATTAAGGTGGCATCGTCGCCTGCCCACACTTCACGACAATAGCGCAACCAGCGTTCGCTCTCTTCGACGATTTGGCGAAGGCCAGCTTCTGCTCCATCTGGTCGTGAGAGTGGCCGTCCGCCAGCATGTCGTTCGGTTGACGCTGCTTTCATTGCATGACGCAGTTGCTCTTTCGACCATTCCTTTTCGGCAATTTGGTTCTGCATGGCGACTCGTCGCTTCTTGTCAGCGATGGACAGAAGCAGCTGCACATGACTCCAGCTGACGTGGTCGGCGAGCTTGCAGAGCTGATTGAGGTCGCGTTTGCTGTAGCAATTCGCGAACGCCCGCATCTTGGTTAGAGCTGCCGATTGGTAACCGATTGCCTCTGCCAGTTCCGGCACGCGCTTGTCACCGTAGTTCGCCCGGTCTGGAATGGCCTCGACAACGATTTCGCCAATGGAGTGGTACGCCTTGAGTCGCTGCGATTTCTGCTCCGATGTGGTGGCTCGCATTGCAATCTTTTGTAGGTGCGGTTTGGCTCGCCTCTTGAACTGGCTGGCGGTGAGCAATTGAGATCGAGACACTAAATCACCCTTGGACATGAACAGGACTGCGTACAGACTATTGTCGGCAATCACACAGACAAACCAAGTGGCATTCTGCTCATTTGCAGTTTCCGAATACTGCTCTGTACCAAGAAAGAAGCCCCTGACCCGAATCGTCGGACCAGAGGCTCTTAAGCAACAGTTGCCGTACACCAGCTAGATGCCAAACGCCGTCGCCGTTTGGCATCTAGCGTCTGCGAGCCAACGCTTGGTTGCCGGTAGCGAGGCGTAGACGATTCGCTCGCCCTGGCGGATCACCTGGCCGGTGAAGCGGCCCCGTTCGACCGTTTCCATGTGCACACCGGCAATCGAGTCATTACGCTTAAGCGTCGACGCCGGCCAGCTGTGATCCTAGATGCCGTGCACCAAAACTAGTCACGCAACGTCCCAGATGATCCGCTGAGCTCGCTCCGCGGTGCCGGGCAGGTCCTGGCCGGTATCGAACAGCTCGGGTTGGTCGGCTGGGGGTGGTGGATCTGCGATGCGATATGGCTCGAAAGACGAGATCGCAACCAAGTCGAACAGGTTCATTTGCCCAGGAAGCGGTTCGTATCGTTTCGGCAGACGATTCCATCCCGTGAGATCAATTCTGGGCGTATGAGAGCTGTTTTTCGGTGTCATGGCCATGCACTCATTCGTGTTTTGTGAATCGAGGATGGCCAAGATATTGTGGATTTAGAGCGTCCGCAACCTGAACGCGAGTGCGCCTCTATATCTTGTGTTGTCATGAGCAGGTGGCCACAAGAGATTGGTGATTTGCTTCTATCCAACGATCTGGGATGGGAGTCTCAAGCCACCGATACATTTCACATCGAATACTGCGGCATGGACTGTCTGCTCAAGTGTCATCGCCACGAAACGGCGCTTTCGCATACCGAGACGTTGTCCATTCATTGTCCGCGTCAGACGTCAGGCCACTATATACTTGGCTCGATCAAAATCTGTAGCAGTCACCTTCTCCGACGCCCGTTGGGGATCATCAGAAAACTACGTGGATCTGTCGGGACGATGGGAGGGCCGAGGGATCAGGGGCTACCGTTGATCGGCGAGCCGGTGCCGCGAGGCGGTACCGGAACGGAAAAAGGGGATTCGCAAACTGCTGAAAATCCACGGGTTCTATACAATAATGGCACTATGACTAAGAAAGACAAGAGCCGCGATAAGTCCCAAGGCCGCTGTGTTTTCTGCGGTGGGACTGGCTTGAGTAAAGAACACATCTGGTCCGACTGGATGGGCTCCCTTTTTCCACGAAATAGCGAGCATGGAGAATCCTGGAGCAGTATGAACCGCGATGGTGGTTCTACTGAAATCGGATGGACCGTGCCGCCCATTAGCTCTGCTCGCCAAGGCAGCGTCTTCCAGAGAAAGGTACGTGTTGTCTGCAAACGCTGCAACAATGGGTGGATGAGCCGTGTGGTTGACCGCGCCAAACCTCACGCCAAACGGATGATTCTTGGCGAGACGTTCCAGTTGAACCGAGAGGAACAGACGGATCTAGCTGCTTGGATTGGTATCACGACGGTCATTCAAGAGTTCGCAAATCGCCTAGGTGCTCGTCGAATTCCACCTGAGGACCGAACAGTACTCATAAACACGGAAGCTCCGCCACTTTCGTGGTCGATTTGGATCGCCGGATATGCGGGCAAGTCGTGGGCTCCGATGCGCCACCACCACATACCGATGGTTTACTCGAAGCCGCCAAGTGACGAGGAGCCTAATCCCCCTAGCGGCGCGCTCCAACTGACCACTTTCACACTCCGTGAGTTGCTCGTCCACGTATTTACGTCGACGCAAGCTGAAAGGATTGAAGCCTATCGATCATACATTCACGGTGCATCGAACTCCGAGAAACTTCAGCAGTTGTGGCCGATCGTTGGGAACACATTGAATTGGCCACCGTCCTTGCCATTTCGGGATCGCGAAGTGAATAGCCTTGCGTTCGATTGGGTGGAGAATCAGTTGGGGCCCCGATGACTTCCAGGACGATCGTAAGAGCGAGACGTTCTCAAATTTTCAAAAAGTCTCGATTCAGCCATCTAGGACGGCCGTGACAAATAAAGCCTGCATCCTCGGCTGCAGCACAGCTCGCCTCGGCCACGGTAATCGTCGTAGGAATCTTGGTGGCATAACGCTTGGCGATGCCCGGACGGTGAACAACACGGAATTCACAAATCGCGCGGCCCGCAGCGCGGTGATGACTTCTGCCCTCAGCTCCTCGTCAACAGGCCCGTCATTGCTAATCTATTGGTGAATCATCGCCATGTCTGAACGGGGGTAGAGTGCAGTGAGGCCGTTCATTGGTCTGCCCTAAGGTGGTCCGCTATTATTGCTATGATCTGAGTTCGAACCGATTCAGGTAGCCCTGGCCACGCCTCAATGAGAGCCGCGGCATCGAGTGCGCCGCATTTTGCGCCGCTTTCGTTGGCGACCCGCGTTTTTCCCGCGTTTTGAGAGAATGATCGAATCCTGTCCTCGATTAACGCCCCCTGAGTAGGTGTCCGAGTCGTCGACTCGGATGTGCCCCACTGTGTGCATGAAGACACCCCCGGTCCGATTGCTCGGACCAGGGGTGTTCTTGTTTACAAGTCGATGGCAGACCCGACATCCGGTTGTTCCCCTGCTCGTTAGAGCAGGTTCACGACTCGATCAGACAGGCCCTTCTCGCCCAGGACGACCTTGAGGTCCGACTCCGTGGCGATCTTCTCCAGGACTTCCAGTTCCCGGATACGCATCAGGGTCGGGTTGCTCTCCAGCAGCTTGGCCGTGTTGGCCTGGCTGCGCATGGCCGCCGTCTCTTCGCGACGCGCGATCAGGTTCGCCTCGGCCGCCTTCTTGGCCTCAGTAACCTTGTTCATCAGGTCCTTCATGTCGCCCGGCAGGATCACGTCGCGGATACCTACCGTAACAACATCGAGACCCAACTCGCTCGCGCGGCCACGGATCTGCTCGTCGACCTCGCTGGCCAACGCGTCCTTGTCGGCGAGCAACGCGTCGAGATCGCGGACACCAACGGTCGCACGCAGGGCGAGCTGCGCCTCGCGGTACAGCGCCTGCCGCGCGTCGTCGGCCTTGGTCACAGCCTTCACCGCGTCGACAATACGGTAACCGACCACGGCGTTGAGCCGCAGCGTGACTTTGTCAGCGGTCATGATATCCTGACCACCCACGTCGATCATCGTTTCCCGCACGTCGACTTCGACAACCTTCGCGTCGGCCGTGTTACGCCAGAAGGCGTACAGACCTGGCTCCAGAGTGTCGATGTAACGACCGCCGAGGAACAGCACAGCGACGTGGCTACGCTGCACCTCGCAGACGTCGAGCAACCGCGCGGACATCTCCGAGCCGGTAATGACCTTGAGGTCCTTGTGCTCGAAGCGGACCGCCGACGCGTCGACGATCTCGATCTCCACCTCGCGCTGGGCCGTCCAGTAGGCGTACAGGCCAGGGCCCAGCACGTGACTGAAACGACCGTCGATCCACACCAGCGCACGCTGGTCGTCCTTCAGGTCGACCACCTCGGCACGACCCTCCAGCAGGCCCGACTTGACGATCATGTCGAGCTTGTCGTGGACGAGCCATGGGGCTCGCTGCGACACGATCTCAACACGGACCTTGCCCCGCAGGCCGATCAGCCAGGGGGTACCTGACTCCAGGAGGCCGACGAAATCGCCGTCACGGAAGTGCAGACCGATTTCGTAGCTGCGGATCTTGATTCGCTTGAACATCATAGTGAGCCCCTCCTTCCTACATTTTCTGAATCGTCAACCTTCCGGCTGGTCACCCACGTTGTGTCATAGGACTATGGTGACGCGTTAAAGCGGTCTAAGGTTCGCATGTTTGCGCAAATAAGAAGGCCGTCGGGAGGACGAAACGTTCGTCGGTCACAACTTCGAGCACGGAGTGCTGTTTGAGCAGTCGCGCTCGTAGCGTCATCCGATGACGGCCGCCTGCGAGGCTGACGCTGATGAGACCGAAGCGGCCGCACCAACACAGCGACGACAGGTTTTCGTCATCTTCGTACGCCACGCGCGCGAAAGCGGTATCCACGCACTACATGGCACTCGTCGTTGCTGCCGCGATGAGAACGGCTGAGACTCTCGCCCCAACACATGTCTCACATCGGCCGACCATACAGACGCCCGCCTCCGTCGGGCTTCTTGCTGACGCTCTCGCGTCGGGCGGAGCAGGTTATTAGCCTGCGGTGCGGTACGGGATTCGAACCCGTAACAGCCAGATCCATAGTCTGGTGCTCTGCCATTGAGCTAACCAATGGTGCTTTCCACTTCGAAACGTTAGAACCCATGACGCGGAACGCCGGTGATCGCCATATTCGAAAGAACAGGATCCCGGCGCCGCTGGCGAAACGAAATCGATTGCTTGCATGTATTTGCTATCGAAAAGACGTCGGTGGGAGTCGAACCCACTTCGAGCTGCTTTGCAGGCAGCCGCCTGGCCGTTCGGCATCGACGTCAAAAAGTATCCTCGCCAGGAATCGAACCCGGTCCTCGACCTTCGCACGGTCGCGTGCTAATCCGGCACACTCCGAGGATATGTTGCTGTATTCAGTACCTCGTCAGGGAGTCGAACCCCGTCTTGCAGATTCGAAGTCTGCCGTGCTAATCCATCACACTCACAAGGCATGTTTGGGGCCGACGACTGGATTCGCACCAGCATGATCCGGTTTACAAGACCGGCGCCTTTCTAGGTCGAGCCACATCGGCATAAGCACGAGCGCGAGGAGTCGAACCCCGTCCGCCAGTTTTGGAGGCTGGCTGCTCTCCCAGGAACACACTCGCGTAAAGGGCCTCCGACCGTTAGGCCGGAGACCGTCTCAAGTCAACTAACTCTCCAGCGCGACGTTCCAGTACGCCTCGCTGACAAACTTCGACCAGCTTTCGATCCGCCGATCGTCGGTCGCATAAAGCGGCTTCCACTGCGGACGGACCGGCGGCTTGCGAAGTGTCATGCCCGCCTGTTCCGGCGTGCGGTCCGCCTTGCGGTGGTTACACTCGACACAGGCCAACACACAGTTGTCCCAGCGCGACTCACCACCTTGGGCACGTGGTACCACGTGGTCGATCGACAGGGCATCGCTCCCCGGCTGCTCGCCGCAGTACTGGCAGACGAACCGGTCACGCTTGAAAATGTTCCGCCGACTGAAGGTAACCGCCGCCGTTGGCAGCCGGTCATACTCCGTCAACGTAATCACCTCCGGTACGCGAATCCGCATGCGAATCGCCTGTACGAACGCGTCGCCATCTTGGGGCCGCAACTTCGACCAGTCGTTCCAGTCGAACGTCTGGTAGTCGGCCGTATCTACGACCCGAGCTGACTCGTTCCACAACAGGACCAGGGCACGCGCCACCGTGGCGACGTTCACCGGCTGCCAGTTTCGGTTCAAGATCAACGTCGGTCGTTGCAGCACACTTGCCGCCATGCTATTTACCTCTTCCTATTCCTTACTCAATATCAAGGGTATCCGATGGGAGTCGAACCCATACTTCCTGCTTCACAGGCAGGCGTGCAGAAACCGCTACACTACGGACACCATAAGTTCCACCCGCCGCCACCTTCGCAGCGACGGGTGGGGTTCTCAGTCAATAAAGGCAACGTGCCGCATGGCCACCGCCTGCGTTTCGGTATTCATGAGCACCTGGTGCCATCCGTTCAAGACGATCGTCTTGTGGTCGGAGTGGCGAACCTTACCACGTACGAACACTTGCGGGTTACGCCGCTGGGCAACCCAGTTGATCTTCCGCAGCTCAGGGCGACGGCTGATCAACTTCTCGTGCTGTCGCGGAGTCAATCCGTTTGGGTGACGGACGCTGACGTAAACCAGCTCACCACCCTGTCGCACCAAACCTTCGCAGATGTGAGGCTTTCCACCACCACGAGCGATCGGCTCGTTATGGAAGGTCAACCGCTCATCGATCGCGAATTCGTCTGGCACAGGCACGAAGAACCATTCGCCCTGACGAACGAAGGCTTCGTTACGACGACGGTTTCGCTTACGTCGCTTCACGCGAAGCTGATTCTCACGCAGGCGGACCGCCGCCGGCTTGAGTGCCTGAAACGCCGTTTGCACACTCGAAACCGTAATGCGCTCAGGCACCGCGGCGACAAACCAGTGCCGCTCGTCGTGACCGCACAGAAACTTGTGATTTCCGTCGTTCTGACGAGACGTCAACAGCAGGTGTCGAATCCGCGGCTGTGCGTCTGCGACGTAAAGGTCGTGAGTCTTTCCAACACCGACGTCGAAAAACTCTCCCTCACGGTCGTGGCCGATATCGAGTCGCACCGTTCCGCCGAAACGCTGAGCGTCTGCAGTGATCTTGGCGCGCGCACCGATCTTCTTGAACTGTCGTTCGATCACTTGCGCGTTCATGATCCTATCCTCCTGGTACGATTTTCACATTGTCGCCGCAACACACGGCGAGCCCTTATCAGCGGAAGGAGCGGGAGTTGAACCCGCAAGGCTTGCGCTCGACCGGCTTCCAACCGGCTCCCGTCACCAATCGGGTAGCCCTTCCGTAATCTCTATTAGTAGCCCGACCAGGATTTGAACCTGGAACGCCGGGTTAGAAGCCCGGTATGATTTCCGTTTCACCATCGAGCCAGCTCTTGGCATATCGATTCAAGCGGAAGGCATGGGATTTGAACCCACATCTCCGTGAGGAGGCACGCATTAGCAGTGCGGCCCGGCAAACCGTATCCGGCTACCTTCCGTAATTTGTCAGTGGAGTCACGGGGAATCGAACCCCGATTGCCGCCATGCCATAGCGGTGTCTTCCCGTTGGACCATGACCCCGTTTGTCTCTACAATTCCGCCATGAATCAAATCCATCCACATCAACTCTGGATCGGTCATGCGGGCGACTGTGGAGACGTCAACGCCGTTACGAACGTCGGCATTCAAGTTGTCGTCCAGCTCGCGGCCGAAGAACCCTATCCGAATCTACCCCGCGAGCTGACGTTCGTTCGTATCCCGATACATGATGGCCCCGATAATGAACCAAGCAGTCTTCGTTTGGCCGTTGACGTTGTCGCTCGTGTCCTTGCCTCCAATTTGCCAACGCTGGTCTGTTGTAGCGCCGGGGCGAGTCGTTCTCCTGCGGTCGCGGCTTGTGCCATCGCGATCGCGGAGAACAAACCACCGGCAACATGTCTAGAGCTAGTCCGAGAGCGTCATCGAGCGGATGTTTCTCCGGCTCTCTGGAATGATCTGCTCTCGCACTTGCCTTAGTGGAGCGCCGGGGAATCGAACCCCGATTACCTGGGTGCAAGCCAAGTGTCTTCCCGTTGGACCAGCGCCCCGCACGTTTTCATTTCCTCTTTCGCCTTCGGCCTTTATCCTCCCTGACCGGTCGGCGGCCTCAGTTAAAGGTCCGTTCGGGAATTGAACCCGATCTTCCGCCTTACCACGGCGGCGTGCTGCCGAAACACCTACAGACCATTTGTTGTTCAGTGATCCCGGATGGAATCGAACCATCACTTTCCTGGTTGTCACCCAGGCGTCGTTACCATTGGACCACGGGATCCTTAGTGACCGAGGCAGGGATCGAACCTGCAAAACGCCACGCTCTCAACGTGACCGCTTTGCCTGTTTGCGTACTCGGCCGTGTTGTCTCACTTCGCTCCATTCAAGTGGCGGGTCCAGGGGTCGCACCTGGCAGTCCGAGCTTATGAGGCTCGGCTGAGCACTGGCCCACCCGCAATACGCCGCTACGCGGCTGTGTTCAATTTCTGCTACCGCGTTCCGTCTTCATCCTCGCTAATCGCTCGGCGGCGGTACTTGCTAGTTGCAGATCCCGGTATCGAACCGGGCTCACCGGCCGTATGAAAGCCAGTTGGGCACCTGCCGCATCTGCATCATTGCTCCGCAAAACTCTACCGCCCTCGCCCTTCATCCTCGCTATTCGCTCGGCAGGCTCAGTTGCTAGTAGCCAAGGCGAGAGTCGAACTCGCACGCCCATGTGGACACGACGTTCTGAGCGTCGCGCGTCTACCTATTCCGCGACTTGGCTATGTCAGTGACCCGTATGGGAATCGAACCCATGCCACGAGATTGAGGGTCTCGCATCCTGCCGCTAGACGAACGGGCCGTGTTGTCAGTGGGTCGTGAAGGAATCGAACCTCTCGTCGCCCACCCCACTTGTTTCATGACAACTGCTTTACAGGCAGCCGCGAGGAGCACGACCCTAAAGGAAACTCTGTTGCTGATTTGTCAAAGAACTACCGCGTGGCGCCTTCTTCCTCGCTCAACGCTCGGCGGCAACACTTGCTAGTAGCACGGGTGGGAGTCGAACCCACAAAGTCACGAAGGTTTGAGCTTCGCCGCTTTGCCAGTTTGCGTACCGCGCCATGTTTATTGAGCGTCCCCGATGGGATTTGAACCCACGACCTCCTGCGTGACAGGCAGGCGAGCACTCCAGGCTGCTCCACGAGGACTTGTTGTTCGTTAGTAGCTCAGGTGGGACTCGAACCCACAGCATCCCTGGTTCTAAGCCAAGGTGGTCTGCCAATTGCCTACCGAGCCATAATTGCTTTCGTGTTGGAACCACCCCCGCCAATCGCTCGGCGAGCTTCGGTTGCTAGTACCCAGAGCAGGAATCGAACCTGCAAACATCCGGGTTTAAGCCGGACCGCTCTGCCAGTTGGCGTATCTGGGCGTATTCAAGTAGTCCCGGATGGAATCGAACCATCGTTTCCTGTTTGTAAGACAGGTGTCGTCGCCGTTGGACCACGGGACTGTATCGTTAAGTGGACTCACCGAGAGTTGCACTCGGATCCACGGCGCGCGGAGCCGATGTCTTTCTATTGGACGATGAGCCCTTGTCTTGTGAGCGGAAGCCGTGGGACTCGAACCCACAAGTCGCGTTAGCGACCGGCTGTTTTCAAGACAGCGTCCTCATCCGGCCGGATGGCTTCCTCTCAAAGCTGCGGGAGTTGGAATCGAACCAACGGCCTCCTGATTCAGAGTCAGGCGTCACTACCAACAGCAACTACCCCGCATTCAATACTTCTTTGACACACTTCGCGATCACACGTTCACGCTCCTAAAAAAAGTTCGGGGAGAAGGAGTCGAACCTCCGTCTCCTGGTTCAAAGCCAGGCAGCGTACCGTTAGCCCATCCCCGATCAACAAGAGTGTCCTGTGGGAGTCGAACCCACCTCGCCGGATTGGAAGTCCGGAACCTCTGCCGCTCGGTCAAGGACACATCAAGGCGGAAGGAGAGGGAGTCGAACCCTCAAGGCTCATCGCTCGACCGCTTTCGAGGCGGTTGCCATCACCGATTGGCTTGCCCTTCCGTTTTAAGCTGCGGAGGCAGGAATCGAACCTGCGTCAAAGCGATTAACAGTCGCCCTCCCGTGCCAACACAGGACCCACCGCATCGATTGAGTCAGGACGGCTGGATTTGAACCAGCGATCTCGTGTTTCCGGAACACGCGCGATGCCAGACTTCGCTACGTCCTGTTTGTCGAGAGCGCCCAGCGGGAGTCGAACCCGCACTTCCGCCATGGCAAGGCAGTAGGCTGCCACTACATCATGGGCGCTTGTCGTTTTCTAAATTGCCAAAGATCAAAAGAGCACCGGGTGAGAATCGAACTCACGTCACCGCGTTACGAGGGCGGTATCCTGCCGCTGGACGACCAGTGCTTGTTGCGAGTGGGACCACAGGGACTTGAACCCTGACCTCACCGGTTAAGAGCCGGGGATGCTGCCGCTAACACCTCGGTCTCGTGTTCGTCTCGTTGTATTCCTTGTTAAATCGGCGCGGTGGGAGTTGAACCCACGACCTGCGTCTTATAAGGACGCCGCTCTCACCGCTGAGCTACGCGCCGTAAGACAGAGTGAGGTCGGAGGGAATCGAACCCCCACCGTGCGAATTAAAAGTTCGCTGTGCTACCGATTACACCACGACCTCGCTTGCCGGTCGGGCATATCTGTTTCAATCGCTGCTGGACAATCGACATCTCGTATTTCCTTTGGGTTCGCGCCTTCTTCGCCTAGTGGTAGCCCTGAGAATTGAACTCAGCGCGACGCGGTTATCAGCCGCACCTGGGCCACCAGCCCTCGACTACCTTTTCAAGTCGGGCACTTCGGAGTCGAACCGCCCCGTCTATTGGGCAACGGGGCTCCTGCCCCCAAACCAGGCGTGCTGCCATCTGCACCTCTGCCCGATTGATTGTCAGTCAGAACGACAGGATTTGAACCTGCGACCTCCTGGCCCCCGACCAGGCGCGATGCCAAACTTCGCTACGTCCTGTTTTCAGTACCCCGTACGGGAATTGAACCCGTCCCACCGCCTTGAAAGGGCGGTATCCTCAACCGATAGACCAACGGGGCATGTTGTGCGCGTACGCTCTGCGCAAGTGGGCCGGGAGGCGCTCGAATCCTCGTCTCCGGTTTTTCAGACCGACGCTATGCCGTCTCAGCTACCAGCCCAGATTGTGAAACTCCATGAAAAAAGGCCCGGTGCCATGCGACACCGAGCCTTTTCAAGGGCGAAAACGGATGTCACATGCGCAAAGGATCATACGGGAGTAGATTCGTGGCTTGCGCCCCGATACCCGTATGGCAACTGCGTTCGCGTATTGATTTGAGTCGTAAGTGAGTCATCTCGTTTTCTCTGGTTTCGTGGACTCTGGTTAAATCGAACCGAGACACGGCTATTTGTTGGGGGAGCCCGTTGCAAGAAGCAGCATCGGCTGTGAGCTGCAATGCCCTGTGACGTTGTGCCACTGCCCCTTCTATACACACATAGACGCAGGAAGGTATCAAAGGGTTCGCATCTTTTTTGAAAACTTTCTCGTGTGGAATTTCCACGTACCGCGACGCCGGTCGCGGCGGCAAGTGTTCCAGTCCCGCGATCACGCTGGATGCTCTCCGGCAATCCTAGCAATCGCGCAGATAGCAGCCTTCACCTCCTCGGATAGCACCGGCTGCACCTCGATGAGTGTTGCCAAATCGGCGTCGATATCGGCCGCTGCACCAACTGCGCCGCCTCTAACTGTAATTGTCGTATTTTCAATACTTTGGGCAATAATTCGGTTCTCATGTTCTTAATGCTTGAAAATGAGATTGCGGCATTGGCCCGGACGTGGTCGTAAGGGTAACGCATTACTGGACAGGGATCCTGACGCGGCAATCCGCGGACGTTAAGATGAGCAGGAAATCACTCGGACTAGCGAAGAGGATACCTTTCATGGCTGGTTTTAATTGGACGACATGCGAGATCCGAATGACGGCTAGTGGTGGCGTATATCACGGAACAACGGCCGACTTGGCTAACATCCCAAGCGACGCTGATGCCACGATGTCGTTCTCACACGAATACGTCCATTTCCTCCAGCTAATCAGCAGTCTCTCTGGCCTTCGCCTGCTAGGCGAGCTTATCGATCTGGGGGTCAAGGGAACGCTCATTCTGTCTGGACATGTTGAGGGAGAGCAGATCATGGTTCGGCACAAGATGCTGCCGCTTTTGGCGGCGCAGGCGGACCATGCAGGCGTGGCGAACCCCATATTTAGACCGCGACTGCGATACCTGAACGAGCAGGCGTCTATCCTGTTTTCCAGTCAAGATTATCCCTACACAGGCGCTGAGCCGGCGTGGAGCCTCGTCCAGCAGGTCGTCACCGTGGGAACGTATACCGAGCAATTTATTGGGATTGTGACACCCCGAGCGACATTCCGGCCTATCACGCCGGGCATGCTAGCTGAGGGCATGGCGCGCCGGATCGACCAGCTGCTGAAAACAAACGAGGGATTTGCCCATCACGACTGGGCCAACAACGAGATTGAAGAAGAGTTTTACAACGGCATCTTCAACGTACTTTCTCAGGCGGATTATGAGAATAATGTGGCGCCAGCGACTGTGCAGAGATTGACCATCGTACTTTGTTGGCTGGCACTCGGCTCTATAAGGCCAGACTGGGCGATGGCTGTCATGCTCGGTCGATTGAAAGAGAATCGCTCTGCTGGCGGCCTAGTAGCGACCATCGCAATCACGCTTCGCGATCTGCTAATGAGTAGAGATGTCGACCTGCTCAAAGCGAGCACGTTCAACGAGGTGGTCGAGGACCTGCAGCACGGTGCCGGCAATGTAATTGACCGAACAGAATACCTTCCAATTTATGCGCAACTAAAGAATATCCACAGGGCTGGCAACTTGGTGTTCGCTCATCCTGAGTATTTCGCGGATGAGTCCATTGGGTGGGGACACGTACGAGAATGGATGTCGATGTTTACGGTTCCCCGAGTAGTTGCAGACGACGGTGACGTAGACTCGATCGATGGCGTCGAGTGTACGCCAACGGTCACGGATTTTCTCCGTGAAATCGTACGAGTCTTCTCTTGACGAACGTCTCGATTGATGGCCGTATCGACCAGAGTATCCTCTGTGTTTTCGTCTCGACACTCTCAGCAGTGACGGCGAAGTAGATTTGGCGAAGCGCCGTACCATCGCGCGGTTTATCGCTCAATACCGACCCTAACTCGCCATTTAGCCGGCTGGCCGAGTCGACACGCCAGTTCCTTGGTCGGCCGGGGGAGTCTTGGCTCGTTGAACTGGCCTGCGAATTCGCTCTTCGCAACAGCGGAGAACGGCGCGCTGGAGGAGAGGATGTTGAGCGTTGACGGGGCGACTCTCTGGGGTCGATATCTCATCTTCAGCGAAGACAGAACATTCACCAACGGGATTTGTGTGGGCAGAGGCAAGCTACCTGCGGCCCTTCGATAGGATCTGGCGGATCACCTCCCTCTCGGTCTCGCCAAGTTCTTGCCAAATCTGGATCAAAGCGGCCAGATCAGCGTCGATGACAGTCGCTGCATCGAGTGCGCCGCATTTTGCGCCGCCCGGAAGAGAAATCGCCGTGTTCTCGGCGTTTAACGCAATAGTTCGAATCCTGTCCTCTCCGCTTGACATTTGTACACTACGTCGCACGGTGTCGCGAGAATTCGCATAAACCCTTGATACGTCAGGGGTTTTTTTATGCGCTGCGACTTGGTGCGTGCTCGGTGCGGACGGGTGCTGCGCCGTGTTTTTCGCCACTCGTGCGCCGCTTTCGATCTCGCCCTGCGTTTTCCCGCGTTTTGAGAGATTGTTCGAATCGTGTCCTTCGATGTCCCTAGCGACGGTTATCGTCCGAGCAGTTCTCGACCTGCCGAGAACCCAGGAGGGTATCACGTCGACCCGGTTGAAGACAGAAAGCTACGACTCGCACGTCCATTAAACGGCATTGGCTGGACACGGGTTTTGCCTGTCGGGAGTGAGTTCGCAACGAGGTTCGATCCGATTTCCGGTCTGCACACCTCACCACGACTAGTGCTGACTGTGCGGTAGGGCACGTTTTTATGAGCTCTTCAAATTTCCTGTTGTCGCCGCCGCAACTGTCTTTAGCGGTCTTCGAGGTCTGGCCGATGTCGACTAAGTGCGACGGCAATTGCCAAGTGGGAACTCTAGGGAATTGGCGCACGTGGGAGCTCGAATTAAGTCTTAACGACGAGGGGGAATCAGGATGATCCGACGGAAAAGCACCGATTGCTCGGGGGCGTGTCACTCCAGTCCAGTCGACGCTCGGAATGACGAATCGTCCCATCATTCTATCACCAAACGTATCGATGCTATTACTCATATCTCCCCAGAATACATGCGAGTGGATCCCCCCTGTCCTCGTAGCGTCAAGATCGAATTGACCGCTCGATGCGACCTCAATTGTTTCTTTTGCGCTACAGCCAAGCGATTGCGACAGAAATCGGACATGGACTGGGACTTCTACTCGCGGATCGTTCATGAGATGCGTGAGGCAGGCGTCGAGGAGCTCGGCGTGTTCTATTTGGGAGAATCGTTTCTCTGCGAGTGGTTGCCCAAGGCCATCGAATTTGCCAAGCAAGAGTGCGGTTATCCATACGTCTTCCTGACGACGAACGCACGCCTGGCGACACCGCCGCGTGTTGATGCCTGCATGGCTGCCGGGCTGGACAGCCTGAAGTTCAGTTTCAACAACGCCGACGCGGAGCAATTCCAGGAAGTCACGGGCGTTCGGAGCAAAGATTTCTACACGATTGTCGACAACATCAAGGCGGCCAAACGTGTTCGCGATGACGGCGGATACGATTGCGGATTGTACGCGTCGAGTATTCAGTACGACGGGGAACAGCTATCCCGGATGAAACGAGCTGTGGCTGAGATCGAGCCCGCCGTCGATGAGCACTACTGGCTACCTCTCTACGGTCAGGCTGGCCTAACCGCCGGTGCCAACGACACCGTTCCGATTGCCGGGAATCCGGGGCGGATCGGGGCGTTACGGGCGCCCCTGCCGTGTTGGTCAATTTTCACAGAAGGCCACGTCACCTATGACGGACGACTATCCGCGTGCTGCTTCGATCACGATGGTCGCTTTAGCATGGGGGATCTAACAACCATTCCCTTTATGGAGGCATGGACAAGCGAGCCGTTTCAGGCCCTCCGCAGCGCTCACCTCAACCGCACTGTACAGGGGACGGCGTGCGAACAGTGCATTGCATATCAATGATCGCGATGACCTTTCCCGCTTTAATCGCAGGCAATGACAATCGGGACGTCGAAGCGGTTCGCGAGTCGATTGGCTAGATCGAGGCACTGCCCGTGGGTCTCCTCGCCAAGATTCTCAATCTCGTCGAACGATGTCTGCACTCGTTCCTGCTCTTCAGTCGACAAGGCTTGCTCGGCCATCGGAAACAGACAGTGATCTTCTTTCTGAATGTGTTCTCGCAATAGGCGTAGAAAAGCTCGTGCATGCTCGACAAAGGTTTTTCCGGCGAGAACCATGTCTTCTGGCGCATGATTCAACGCGTCTTGCATAGCTCCGACATGACGACGGCCTTCCTCGTGTTCGTGCAGCATGACGCCAGTGGGTCCATTCTCCTGTGAGAAACCCTTGTTTTCCATGATCGGAAATAGGACCGTTTCCTCTTTTGCGTGGTGATATGAGTCGCCGAATGTCCGAAAGAAACTGAGGGCCTCATTGGCAGGTACCAATTCGAGTCGCTCACCCGCTTCGTATCGGTCAGCCATCTTCTCCAGGCAACAGAGTACCTGCTCGATGACGCGGTGCTCATTCTTCAGCGTGTCGGTAAATCGCAAAGGAACGTCTCCCTTAGAACGCATGGATCGCAATCAAAGCGATGAGGACAGCGGAAAGAATAACTCTCCGCTTATCATAGAGGTCTACATTCCGAAGAGTTACAGCGGGTAGATGCACATGCCTGTGCGGATCCGGGCGCGAAGGAGGTGGAAGTCCACAAAAGAGGATATAACGGTCTTGTTGTCTTATTCTTTTGCCGGTAGGTTTCTTTCTAGCGGTAGATATTCAGAAGGAATCGCGCCCTGAGGACTGACAAGATGTTTTCGCTACGCTCTTCCTGGCACCACCAGAGTTATTGGAAAGCGTTGGCCCTCATCGGCATTCTGGCTTTGCCATTGCCTGGTTCGGCCCAGGACACTCCCGAGTACTTTCGGCAAAACTGTGTCAATTGCCACACGATTGGCGGTGGTGCTCTGACGGGACCGGACCTGAAGAACCTGACGGAACGTCAACCCGATCGAGAATGGCTCATTCAGTTCATGATGGACCCCGGTCCGATTCTTTCGAGTGGCGACCCCTATGCGAAGAAGATTCTCGAGGCGTCGCGAAACGTGCCGATGCCGAAGATCGCCAATCTCGATCGGGCGCGAGCGGAAAACCTTCTGAAGCTCATCGAAGCCGAATCCGCTCTCGATGAGTCTCAGTTCATTGGCCCAAAGATTTCGAATGAGCCCTTCACCGATGCGGATCGCCATCGCGGCCAAGAACTCTTTCTCGGTCGACAACGCTTAGAGAACGGCGGTACCGCCTGCATCTCCTGTCACAACATGCGGGGAATCGGTGCACTCGGCGGGGGGCGTCTTGGTCCAGATCTAACGAACATTTTCGAGAAGTACAAGACGCGTGTCGTGCTCAGTACTTGGCTTACGGCGCCGGGCACCGAGACGATGTTGCCGATCTACAAGGCCCATCCGCTTCGAGCGGAAGAGATTCATTCGTTGGTCGCCTACTTTGAGTCAACTGCCGCTGAACCACCTGCGGATGCTTCGGTAAGTCGGATGGCGTTTCTGCTGTTCGGTCTGTTCGGCGCTGCCGCTCTCGTGTTTGGTTTCGACGTGATTTGGAAACGCCGTTTTCATGCCGTTCGACGTCCGTTGGTTGAGTCCGTTCCCGCGCGAGGTGAAGTATGAGTATTTCGGACGCCATTGCTTGGATTCGGGACGAAGTCGATCCCCAAGGTCGAGCTTGGGAAGAGTTCTATCGCAATCGCTGGCAGCACGACAAAGTCGTTCGCAGCACGCACGGCGTGAACTGCACCGGCGGCTGCACCTGGAACATCCATGTCAAGGACGGCATTGTCACCTGGGAGATGCAAGGCCTCGACTATCCGGCACTCGAGGCCGATATTCCGCCCTACGAACCGCGTGGTTGCCAACGGGGTATTTCGTATAGCTGGTATCTCTACAGTCCGCTACGGGTGAAGTATCCGTACATCCGCGGAGCCCTGCTCGACCTGTGGCGCGAAGCGCGGGCTGACCACGACGATCCGGTCGAGGCGTGGAAAAGTCTGGTCGAAAATCCGGAGGCGCGGAAGCGTTGGCAACAAGCACGCGGTAAAGGCGGACTGCGTCGGGCGGACTGGGACACGGTCCTGGAGATCATCAGCGCGTCGATGGTGCAGACGATCAAGGAGCATGGTCCCGATCGGATCGCCGGCTTCTCGCCTATCCCCGCCATGTCGATGGTCAGTTATGCGTCCGGGGCAAGGCTAATGCAATTGATCGGGGGCATATCACTTTCGTTTTACGACTGGTATTGCGATCTGCCGCCGGCTTCGCCCGAGACGTGGGGAGAACAGACCGATGTCCAGGAAAGCGCCGACTGGTACCACGCCAAGATGCTCGTGTCGATGGGCGCCAACATCGGCATGACACGGACACCCGATTGTCACTTCTTGGCTGAAGGACGTCACAACGGAACGAAGTTGTGGGTCTTCTCGCCCGACTTCAACATGGTCGCCAAGTACGCCGACGAGTGGGTTGCGGTCAACACCGGACAAGACGGCGCCTGGTGGATGGCCGTAAATCACGTGCTGCTCACCGAGTTTCATCATCAAAAGAAAACCAAATACTTTCTCGACTACACCCGCAAATACACCGACGCCCCGTACTTGGTGGAGCTGAAGGCGGGCAAAGACGGGATCACACGTCCAGGCCAACTGTTGCGTGCCGGACGTCTCGATAAGTACGCCGACGAAGAACACGGCGAGTGGAAATTCCTGATGTGGGACGAACAGGCTCACGGACCCAAGATGCCGATGGGCAGTAGCGGGCACCGCTGGGGCACGGAGAAAGGACGATGGAACCTGCTGCTCAAAGACGGCAAAGACGGCAGCGAGATTCGCCCCCAGTTGAGTTTTCTCGACGATCACGACGCCGTCGTGCATGCAGAATTTGACGACTTCGGTGCGGGCAGCGTCTGTGTGCGTGGCCTCCCGATCAAGACAATCACGACCGCCGACGGCGAAGAGGTGCAAGTCACGACGGCATACGACCTGCTGATGGCCCAGTATGGTGTGAACCGGGGACTCGCCGGCGAATATCCGGCCGACTACGACGACGAAAACGCGCCTTACACTCCTGCTTGGAGCGAGCGATACACGGGCATCGACCGCGGCGTACTGATTCGCTTTGCTCGCGAGTGGGGCACGACTGCCGAGCATACCAACGGTAAATGCACAATCCTCATCGGCGCCGGTATCAACCACTGGTATCACGGAAATTTGATGTACCGGGCCGGCATTCACGCTCTGATGTTTTGCGGTTGTATCGGCACCAACGGCGGAGGATTGGCTCATTACGTCGGACAGGAGAAATTGGCTCCGATGGAGTCGTGGTCGTCGATCGCGTTGGCGAAGGACTGGTACCCACCGTCACGCCTGCAGAACGCGCCTAGCTGGCATTACGTCCATACCGATCAGTGGCGATATGAGAAGGAATTCACCGACTACCACACGGTTCCGCAGCACGGAGGCGATGACACGACGGCCAAGGGCCACACGATGGACATGCAGGTCCGTGCTGTACGTCAGGGGTGGCTACCATTCTACCCGCAGTTTCCTGAAAACCCGCTCGACGTCGCAAAACAGGCTCGCGAGGCCGGCGCGAAATCGCCCGAAGACATGGCGACCTGGGTTGCCGACCGACTAAAGAACAAGGAGATGAAGTTCTCGGTCGAGGACCCCGACGCGGAGGAGAACTGGCCACGTGTGTGGTTCATCTGGCGTGGCAACGCGTTGATGGCGAGCGCCAAGGGCCACGAGTATTTCCTGCGTCACTATCTCGGCACGCATGACAACGCAGTTGGCAAAGATCTGGCCGAAGACTCAGTGAAGGAAGTCGCGTGGCACGAGCACGCGCCGCAAGGAAAGATGGACCTGGTCGTCGACCTGAACTTCCGCATGGACACCTCGGCGTTGTATTCCGACATCGTGCTTCCGGCGGCAACTTGGTACGAAAAGGCCGATCTCAACTCGACCGATATGCACAGCTTCATCCACCCACTCTCCGAGGCCGTGCCTCCGTGCTGGGAGTCGAAGAGCGACTGGGCAATCTTCAAGGATGTCGCGAAGAGGTTTTCGGAACTGGCTGGCAGGCACTTTCCCGAGCCGGTCGAGGACTTGGTGGCGGCGCCTCTCGCACACGACTCGCCCGCCGAGATCGCCCAGCCCGACATGAAGCAGTGGATTCGCGACGAATGCGACGCGGTTCCCGGCAGGACGATGCCGAACTTTAAGGTCGTCAAGCGAGACTACAAGAACGTCTACAACCAGTTTATCTCGTATGGCCCCTTGGCGAAAAAGAACGGACTCGCGGCGCATGGCACCGCCTATGCCATCGCGGATGAGTACGAGAAATACCTAAAGACCCACCGCACTGAAACGTGGGACGGAAACACTTTTCCATCACTTGACCGCGACATCGACGTCTGCAACGCCATTCTCCACTTCGCAACGGTTACCAATGGCGAGCTGGCGTATCGCTCGTACAAGAACATGGAGGAGAAGACGGGTCTCCCGCTCGTTCATCTGGCTGAGAAGAACCGCGGCTTCCGCACGTCCTATAAAGACATTCAGAGCCAGCCGCGGCGTTTCATCAACAGCCCCATGTGGTCCGGTTTAATCGAAAACGGACGGTCGTATTCGCCGTTCACTTACAACGTCGAGGCTGACGTGCCCTGGCGGACACTCACCGGCCGGCAGTCGTTCTATCTCGACCATCCCGTCTATCTCGATTTCGGCGAACATCTGCCGACTTACAAGCCAAAGCCGCTGCCGACGGAGTACACCGATCTGCAGTTCAGCGAGGACGGCGGCGAGACGATCATGCTGAACTTCCTCACGCCGCATGGCAAGTGGCACATCCACTCGACCTACGGCGACAACCAGCGTATGACGACGCTCTCGCGCGGCATCTACCCGCTGTGGATGAACGACAAAGACGCCGCTTCGCTCGGCATCGCGGACAACGATTGGATCGAGATCTACAACGACCACGGTGTGATTGTCACTCGTTCTGTCGTCAGCGCTCGCATCCCGCCCGGCATCTGCATGCAATACCACGCGCCGGAACGGACGCATGGCATTCCGAAATCGCCGCTGCGAAAGAATCGCCGCGCCGGCGGACACAACAGCGTGACACGCACACGACTGAAACCGAACTTCATGATCGGCGGATACGGACAATTCACCTACCACTTCAACTACTGGGGCCCCGTCGGCTGCAACCGAGACCCGCACCTGTTGGTTGGCAAATTACCCGGCAAACCCGTCAATTAAGCACGCGGGGGAATAACCGATGAATATCCGCCCTCAATTGTCCATGGTGTTTCACCGGGACAAATGCA
>Ga0180437_10004103_pt1 | contig 21048 bp, 22 predicted proteins | sample SS_ome_4_FD_132410 | JGI IMG/M metagenome (GOLD analysis project Ga0180437, IMG submission 132410) | Hypersaline lake sediment archaeal communities from the Salton Sea, California, USA - SS_3_D_1 metaG | ecosystem: Environmental > Aquatic > Non-marine Saline and Alkaline > Hypersaline >...
ACAGAGGGGAATCCGACTGTGGATGCGGACCTCGCCGCTACCATCTGGCACAATGACGGATATGTGTTGCCGCTCGAAGACGAACTCGTGACTTTCACATTGACCGCAGAAGGCGTTGGGACTTTCGCTGCGAGTGCGCCGTCGGTGAGCGGCGTGGCATCGGTCACCCTGCTACTTGAGCCGGCAATCTACGAGGTGGAAGTCTCGGCGGCAAGTGCGCCCGCCGCGTCACAAGCCTTCCTCGTCGTGTACAACCCCGAAGGCGGGTTCGCCACCGGCGGCGGCTGGATCGTGCCTGAGGATGACGGGGTCAACACGCATTGGGATGTCCGCGCGAATTTCGGTTTCAACGCCAAGTACAAACAGGACTTGCCAACTGGCCACATCGAGTTCCGCTATTCGGATGGCTATATCGATCTGAAAAGCACCTCCATTGAGCAATTGGTCGCCACTGGTGGCAGCATCGCCCAGTTCAAAGGATGGGCGTCCGTCTACGGCGAGCTGGCGTCCATTTACGGGGAAAACGGCTATTGGTTCTTCGTGAAAGCGGTTGATAATGCGGAACCTGGTGCCGGCACCGACACCTTCGAGATCAAGGTTTGGGCCCCCGGAATCGACCCAGACGCCGACACACCGACCGAACGAGCCGGCGGCGTTCTCCAAGGCGGAAATATACGAGTACATACAAGGTAGTAATCCTCGCAGCCTCGGGCTCCGATGAGTAGGCCCCTGTATCCTTCAGTACATTGGGGTCTTTCTGTAGAGAAGAGTCTGTGAGCCCTGGAAGGTTTAGCACGTAAGGCCTACGACGTCTCTTGCGCAGATTCGTACCGCGAAGCAGAGGTTTCCTATTTGTGATCGAGCAGACTCACGGCATCCAACAGATTCTTCGGCGACAGATGCGCGTAGACCATTGTCATCTTCAGCGCCGAACGGCGGAGCAGCTTGCGGCCCGCGTTCAGGACAGCCGGTGAGTTCCTAGGAGCTAGCCGCCACGCGCGGACGCGTGGCTCGCGCTCACCGGCGCGGCCTCGCCCGGACGGCAGGTCTGCGCGTCCGGCGCGAGGACTGTCTTTATCGGGCCGCAGACCGGAGAACAAAAAGGCAAGGAACACGGCTGATGACCTCACGGTTTGGCCGCACGCAGCTCAGGATCATGCTCGTTCTGTGGGAAAAGGGCCAGGCCACGGCTCACGAGATCATGAATGTCCTCAGCCAGAACGCGCCCATCGCCGAAAGCACCGTGCGGACCATTCTAAGCCGGCTCGAGAAAAAGGGGGCCATAAGGCACGACGTCGAAGGCCGTACGTTTGTCTTCCGGCCCTTGAAAAGCCAAGAGGATGTAGTCCGTAACGGAACTCGCGAACTCATCGAGTACCTATTCGACGATTCCCCCGGCGAGTTAATCTCCCATCTCTTGGACCGTCAACACTTCACGCCACAGGAAAAGGAGATGTTTCGCGCCATCCTTGAGAAACCGTCCACAAGCGGAAGTCCACACAAAAAGAAAACCAAATAGCCGCCCGTTTCCTCGGGCCGGACGAATCATAGTGAATCCCTGAAACGCGGTCCTCAGACACCTCGAGTCCAGCCTTGCCATTGTGGACGCGTGACTTGCCGCATGGGCGACCTTTGCTTTTAGCCGACCAGATGTAATCGCCGATGGACCTCGCCCACCCGACGCGCCTAGTCGTTTCCCTTGCGTCCCTCACCGGATGACGCCATGTGACAGTGGCAGGAATCCCGATTAGCAGGCCACGGTATCCGCCCGCGTGTATCGGTCGGCCCTCCTTGCCACTCGGCTACGCCTGGAAAACCGCCAACAGCCAAGCAGCCTCGTATTTTTCGCGGGATCAATACGGGATCATTTGAGGGGAAAACTCCAGCAAATCCTGGCAACTCCTGATAAAGGATAGGACTTGCCCAAGTTTTTCGGCGAGAACGCTTTGAGTTGTATCTGCTTGAGTGACAACGACTTAAAAAACACCCCTTCCCCGGGTTCGATTCCCGCCGCCTCCACCATATTATCACCTTTCACATCAGGACAGAATCCGTCAAATCCCGGACAGATTGAGTCACAACCCGGACAACCGCAAGATCTTACAAAAGCGCCTTTTGTCGAGGAGGGGACAGAAAACGCTTTACAGCTGTCAAATCCCCGGAAGCATAACGAGCATAAAATCAGCACAACAGGAGCAGAATCTGTTGTGCCCTGAGATCCCGCCTACTCCAGATTTGGCGGTCGTGATCGAGGCCTGGGGAAGACTGCCCCAGGAGGTGAAGCAAGCCATCCTATTGCTTACAGAGAAAGGACAGGCGTGAGTTCAACGCCCCGTACTACCGCGGGAATCCAGGAGTCCTCTAAGCGACAAGCGACACCTCGCTTCTGAGCTGGCCTTGCACTATCCTAAGTCATAAGAATACCAGCCCCAGCATGGTTCCACAAGATGCAGCCACCAGGGGATCAGATGAGTGCCTGCGCCGCAACTTCTTACTTTGCGAAGTCGGAAGCCATCATATACAGGAACTGTCTTGGCTGAATCCCCAAGATCTTGTGAACCTGCGCAGCGTACCGTCCCTCAAGGATTGCAGCAAAATGGTGGGGACGGTACCTGGTCCACGTCCTGTACGCCCTTTTCCGCTCTGTGGCATGTACTTGACCACGCAGAGCCTCAAATGACTGGCGTGATTGCCCTTAGCTCCTGTAAAGGAAGGGACGCCCAGACTTCAACCACTTCCCGCAAGTGCGAGTCGGCGTTTTCCGAGCGTGCAGCTTCGCTTTCAGACGTTATGCACCCTCTTCACTCCACGCATCCTTTGAATCGACAAGGCCTCTTGACCCGTCTGATAGGTCATTCGAGTTGAGGCATCAACTCAAGGCGTTCGGTGTCGAAACCGCTCTGGTCCAGCCACATGACGATCTCGTCATAGAGTTGGGCGTCCATCTGGGGAGTGCGGCTCAGTATCCACAGTGTGCTTCGGCAACCATCCGACACCACGGCGTATTCGTAGTTTTCGCCGAGGTCGATGATCCAGTAATTAGGCCCAAGTAGGCTGAAGGGGGTTGGACCAAACTGAACCGTCAACTTGGCATTCGTAGCCGGGTCCGCCACCGTGGCTGTTCCCTCAACACGTGAGACTTCCCCATCGAAATCTCCCCGGAATCCCGCATTCACTACGCGGAGCGTCCCGTCGTCCAGCAACGTGTACTCGGCAGTGACGCCGACCAGTCCTAGTTCAAAGATCACCGGATACTTGGCGATTTCGTACCATTTGCCCATATAGCTTTCTACGTCGACGTAGGCAACGGTTTCCGGCGGCTCACAGGGGCACCCGGTAAGACCGATTACAATCAACGCTGCCAGACACAGATATACCGTGTTTGCTGCAAGTCTTAACTTCATGAGGCTGTTTCTCCTTCAAGCCCTGCGTGTTATACGTATGCTTGAACACCGCAGTGCGGTTTGAGCATTCCCAAGGTGGCCGAGGGGGGAAGTCTTTCAAAGCTGACGCCCCCACCTCAGCAGAGACGCGGGATCCTGCGGGTACACTCATACTAGCGGCGGCGGGATTCGAATCCTGCCCCCCCTAGGCGTGGGGTATTAGAATCGTCCCACGAACGCCGCAGCCTGCCCGGACGACGCATCCATCGAACTCTGGACAGCCGTAGCGTATGAGGGACGGTGCTGGCGTGCACTCTTCTGCACTTGCAGGCCAACGGCAAGATCGAGCAATATCATCGTTCCTGCAAGGAGCGCATCAACCTGATCGTCTGGGAATCGCCCGACGAACTGGAAGCAGAGATCCACTGGTTCGTCACCCACTACAACAGCCAGCGCTACCACGAAGCCCTCGGCAACGTGACACCGGATGATGTATACTTTGGGAGAAAGAAATCTATCTTGAGGCGCCGAGCCCATTGTCAAGATAATGATGGTGGCGCGGAGATAATCCCGCACCCCTCACCGCCCTTCCTTATGGAGGACGAACATTTGTTGCACTTTTACACGGCCACCGGTTGTCGGAACGCCGCCGAGGTCAGCGTCGCTAAAGGGGGCATCAGTCTCATGCCTGACTTTCGCGCACTCTTGATGGGCTTCGGCTTTGTCGCATTCGTGGCTCTCTTCGTCCGGGTCTTTCTTCACCAACGAAGAGAAAGGCGGCGATTTGACGACGCGTACGAAACGTGGGCGTCTGAGGAGGGCCAAGGCCTCACACCGCAACATCGATGGTCCAGAAGACTCTGGCGCGAATTCAGGCACCTGCGCATTTTTCACTGGGCAATCCGTCCCGTGCCCGGGAGCTTTCGCGGCTACCGAGGGTCTTATCGTGGGCATGAGGTGTTTGCCTGCAGATTGAATCCGGGAAGGGATCAGGGGTGGCACACCTACTTCGCACTTACCACCGACGCTGATCTTCCGCACCTCTGGTTGCGTCCTCGAGGGCCTTGGGGTGCCATGGATGTGGGGGATTACCTTCATGGGAAACTGGGTTTCAGAGATGAAGTTGGATTCGATCGCAGTTCATCGGCCCAGGACTACATTGTTCGGTGCCGTGACGAGCAATTCGCCCGCGATGTCATCAAAACACGCCTGACAACCTACCTACGTGATTCATGGTCCCGCACGCAACAAGCTGTTGATTTGCTGCATCCTGGGCACGGAAAAGAGATAGAGCACCCCGCCAAGGCCGTTCTCGAAATGCACGGGCCGACTTTGGCAATGATGTATTCTGGACAGTATGGACCTGGGCCTACGATAGACGATCTTCGTAATGGACTCGATGTTTTGATCGGCGTTTGGTGCATCATGCGGGACACGGTCTCGTGAGATTTAGGCGCCTCGACGTTCCTGGTGACGATGGAGACTAAGGGCTCCCCAGTTTGGTTCTATGTAGGTGGCGTGGTTGATTTGGCGATGGCCATAGCGAGGGTTGTGCGTCCGATGAATTCGATGAAGTGGTTTCCGATGGCCGCCAGGGAGAGGGCGCGTTTCTTTTCGGTATTTGCTTTCAGCTGTTCGCCGAAGTTTCTTGCCTGGGCGAAGGCGCCAAACGCGCGCAGCAAAATGTAGGCGATCATGACGATGAGGAAGTGCGTGGCCGTGCGGTCGCGGGTAGTGAGTTTGACCTGGTCCATGCCCAGTCCCCATTTGCGGTTCTTCAGATCACTCAGATCCTCGAATCGCAGCGCCATTCAAGTCGCCTTGCTCAAACCACATAAGGTTTGATCCAATGTTCTGACCCTACGCGACGGCGAGACGCTGTCCAAATGAATCTGTTCGAGGCGTTGGAGTGATCCGTACGTGCAGGAGAGAACAATGACAGCAAACCGGTGGGTCCGCACGTTGGAGCATTTCAAATCCAACGAACAAGCCGAAAGCGTATTGCTGGTTTCAGGCAGTGTCTCATTGATTCGCATCATTGTTGCCTGGATGAACATGCCGATTAAACGGCGGAAGCGGCTCTTGCCTTTTCCAGAGGGCAACGACGAAGAGAAATGGCGTTGGCTTTGGGAGAACACGATCTTCTCGATGGAAGAACTCGCGCGCCGGCTGCCCTTCGCCGACACGCAACTCGAGCAAAAACTGAACGCGCTCATCGCAAACCGCGTCCTGTATCCGGATGGTTCCGTTCACAGCTACGTCGAGCGGCTCTTGCGCGAACGGATCCTGAAGATGTATCCGTCAACCGGGAAGAGACTACACAAGGCCGCGAGCAACTGAACTGCCGGCCCCGTCAATGCCTGCGAGCCAATGACCGTGAGCAAGAAAGAACGCCGGTGCAGTCAAGCGGCGCATGTGCTGCTCAACCGACAGGCGTCTTATCACATCTCATGTCGCGGGCAAGTTTCTCGAAGCGTTTTTTGACATCGTCGGACAGCGAATCCCATTCATCGAGCACCCTTCTCAAAGAAGGCGGCAGCTTGCTCCATTTCACATATATTTCACAAACGACGTGCAAAAAAGTGTCGGGGTTCTGTCCAGAAAGTGTATGGAAAGTGTTGATCAGCTCCCAGTAAGCCCTTTCCGGTGTGTGGTTTGTGTATGGTTTCTGTTCGGAAAGTGTACTGGAAGTGTCGGTTTCCAGAGCGGGTTCGATTCCCGCCGCTTCCACCATTCTTCTATCTGCACTAAGTTATTCGCATTACTTGGCTTCTGCGGCAGGATTCTGCCGGATTCTCTTGGGCGGGACCCTGTCCCTCCCGAAAATTCGTACTCCATTTATCTCAATCACTTACATCAGATCCTATGCCTAGGCGATTGAGGGATCTTAGTCTGGTCTGGTAGGCTTTTCGCTCCTCAATTCTGAGCATTTCATTGCCAACCAAGCCCTGGAGTAAGAATGAGAGAAACTACCTTATTTGCCCGTGCCTGCTTTACGTCAATCCTCAAGTCCCGAGCAGCTCTTTGCGTCGAGAATCTTGCGCTTCGTCATCAGCTGTGTGTGTTTCATCGTAGCGTGAAGCGCGCCAAGGTCAAGCCAGCGGATCGACTCCTTTGGAGTATCCTGTCAAAGGTCTGGGCCGATTGGAAGGATGCACGTATCTTTGTGAAACCGGATACCGTGATTCGTTGGCAGCGCCGACGATTCAGAGAGCATTGGACTCGGCTTTCCCAGCAAGGCAAACCGGGCCGACCGACAGTTTCCGAAGAGGTCAAAGAGCTTGTCCGGACCATGTCGGCGATGAATCCGACCTGGGGCTCTCCGCACATCGTCGGGGAACTGGCCAAGCTCGGTATTACGGTGGCCAAATCCACGGTCGGGAAGTACATGGTTCGAACTGCCAAGCCTCCGAGCCAAACATGGCGGACCTTCTTGGCCAACCACGCTAAGGAAATCGTGTCCATCGACTTCATTGTCGTACCAACGGTTCGATTCACCGTGCTTTACGTTTTGGTGTTCCTCTCTATTGATCGGCGTCGCGTCGTACACTTCAATGTAACGGAGCATCCGACCGCTGCATGGGCTGCACAGCAAGTTGTCGGAGCTTTCCCGTGGGACACGGCACCGAAGTATTTGCTTCGAGACCGGGACGACATATACGGAAACTGGTTCCGAGGTCGCGTGAAAAATATGGGAATCAAGGAAGTGCTGACCGCACCGCGCAGCCCTTGGCAGAATCCCTACTCGGAGCGACTCAACGGCAGCATCCGCCGAGAGTGTTTGGACCGAACCATCATCTTCAGTGAGGGGCATCTCCGGCGCATCCTCAGTAAGTACTTCAAGTACTACAATCGCTATCGCGTGCACCAGTCCCTGGAGATGGACGCGCCGGAAGGAAGGACGGCTCAAGCCATCCATGAAGGCAAGGTGCTCGCCATTCCTCACGTCGGCGGACTACAACACCATCATCACGAAAGGAAAGCGGCATGACCCCTGAAAACAAAGGCGGATCAGTTTTTGGGATGGACAATCATCCTACAACATTCCCCAGGAAAGAAGCACCTGCACCTGAATAGTCTCCCTCAAGCTAACTCGACAATTGACACGCGCTTGCAATTTGAATATCCAACGTTCATAATGCTCGCAGAAGGAGGGCGCCGCAATGATCTCAAGGCACCTTGAGGCCGCGCTTAGGCAGAGTGCAGCGAAATATCCAGTTGTCACACTGACCGGTCCGCGTCAGTCTGGTAAGACGACGCTCGTGCGCAGCCTATTCAAAGATCACGAGTATGTGTCACTTGAGACCCCAGATGACCGTGAATTTGCGGTGGCTGACCCACGTGGCTTCCTCAATCAATTCGATGGTGGAGTCGTTCTTGACGAGGTCCAACGGGTCCCGGACTTGTTGTCCTATATCCAAGGCATTGTGGATGCTAGGGAGGTAGCAGGACAGTTCGTCCTGACAGGCTCACAGAACCTACTTCTCTTGGAGCAGGTCTCGCAAAGTCTTTCTGGACGGACATCCGTGTTTCACCTGCTTCCCTTCTCCCGGGCTGAGCTGCAAAAGAGAGGCCCTGTTTCCGTCGAGGACATCGGGCGCAAGCTCCCCAAGCGCAGATCTGGCGGGGAGAGTCTTTTCGATGTGCTCTTCATGGGAGCCTACCCTAGAATTCATGACAAGCATCTTGACCCACAGGACTGGCTGCGCAACTACTACCAGACTTACATCGAGCGCGATGTCCGAACCATCCTCAACGTTGGCGATGTCGAAACATTTGGTCGCTTTGTTCGTCTTTGTGCCGGGAGGTCCGGACAACTGCTGAATCTGTCGTCGCTGGGCGCAGATTGCGGGATCAGCCACGCTACTGCCAGACGTTGGTTGTCGGTGCTCGAAGCCAGCTTCATCGTGTACCTGCTGCGTCCGCATCACAGGAATTTCAGCAAACGACTGGTGAAATCGCCAAAGTTGTATTTTCTGGATACCGGTTTGCTGTGCTACTTGCTGCGAATTCGCTTCGCGGACGAACTTCGAACCCACTCGTCTCGGGGTGCTCTATTTGAGACTTATGTTCTCACGGAGCTTCTCAAAGCACAGCTGAACCGAGGGGTGGAGCCGAATGCTCATTTCTGGCGTGATTCCGCTGGTCACGAGGTGGACTTGATCATTGAGCAGGGCAATGAACTCGTCCCCCTGGAGATCAAATCGGGAGAAACCATTGCTGGCGATTTCTTCAGGGGATTGGAGTACTGGCGCTCCCTGCCGGGGCAGGCGAACTGCCCAGCGGCATTGGTGTATGGTGGAGAGAAATCGATGAAACGCGGGGAAACCATGGTCTATTCATGGTGCCAGTGGCTGTAGGTTATTGAGACGGGATGCTGGCGTGCCGTGTCGGAGGGGAAAGCAGCCACGGTACGAGTTGAGCGAAACGGCCAGACGGGTGTTCACCAAGGAAGAACAGCCATGAGCGAATACCAGTATTTTGAGTTCCAGGCCATTGATCGTGCACTGACGGACTCGGAGATGAGGGAGTTGCGGAGGTATTCCTCGCGCGCGACCATCACGCCCACCAGCTTCGTCAACGTCTACAACTGGGGCGACTTCAAAGGCGACCCGCGTGCATGGCTGGAGAAGTACTTTGACGCGTTCCTGTATGTGGCGAATTGGGGAACTCACCGGCTAGAATTCAACCTTCCTAAACGGTTACTCGATCCCGAGACCGTATCGGCATATTGCACTGAGGAGAGCCTGTGTTGCCACACCGAAGGAGACTCGGTGATCCTCTCGTTCGATTCGGAGGACGAATCGGGCGAGTACGCTGAAGGCGAAGGCTGGCTGGTTTCTCTGGCGCCACTCCGGATGGACCTCATGCTCGGTGACCATCGCTGCCTCTACCTTGGGTGGCTGGTGGCCGCACAGAATGGCCACTTTGAAGACGACGGCATCGAGCCGCCGGTACCTCCGGGACTCGGAACACTCGGTTCTCCCTTGCAGGCCCTCGGGGAGTTCCTGCGAATCGATCAGGATTGGATTGCCGTCGCAGCGGAAGAAAGTGGGGAAGCGAATGCCTCGGCTTTGACGCGTGACGAAATCGCCGGTTGGATTGCCCAATTGCCGCCCGAGGAAAAGGACACGGCTCTCGTGACGTTGATTGATGGCAGCGATGTGCACTGTGCAGTCGAATTCAGACAGTATGCTATTCGGGAAATTCGGAAAGCCAGAAGCACTGATGGCCACGATTGCCTCAACCGCAAGCGAAGAAGTGTCGCCGACCTCGCGGCCCGTGCCGACGCCATCGCGCAAGCACGACGGGCACGGGAGGCAGAAATCCGTGAGCGCGCGAAGGCCAAGCGCGAACGAGAGGCCGCGGAGGCGCGCAAGAAACACATCGAATCGCTTGTCGGCAAAGAGGACGGCCTATGGGCCAAGATCGACGCGCTCATCGCCACACGGCAACCTAGACGGTACGAGGAGGCGGTCTCGCTCCTCCAAGACCTGCGCGATTTGGCAGCTATGGAAATCCAGGGCGATGCGTTTTCCTCCCGTCTGGAAGCCCTCTGTCTTAAACACGCCAGAAAGCCGGCCCTTCTAGCCAGGTTTCGGGAGGCGGACCTGGTAGACGGCTAAGCTCCGCAGAAATTGGCACGCACACTGCCGGGGCAGAACGTCTCGTTCTTGGCAGCTCATTCCGCCCACTTCGGGCACTCCTTGGAAATAAACGCGTTCATTTCCTTGACATCAGGCTCCCGGGCGCAGCTTCGCTGCCACTCTTCCAGGATTCCTCCAAAACACTCTCCAGGAATGTCAGTTGCCCAGTCCTTGAATTCGGTTTTGGATTGGTGTTCGAACTCGTAGATGCCTTTCAGAACGCCCATACAGTAGCGCTTTGCCCCTTCGGCCATACCGATGTTGCTGTACTCCTGAATCTTGTCTTCGTATGGCTTGAGCGCCTCTTCGACCATCTCCACGGCCATTTCATCCGGCGACGAGTACCCGTGGCGAGTTTCTCCCGATCGAGCCCACAGCTCTTCGACGTCGATGCTCTCCAAGTCGAAAATCACATCGTTTGCGACATCTTGAGGGTCCACATTGCGCAGCAGCCGCTCCGCTTCTGATTCGATGCGCCGGCAAAGTTCGGCGTCCGATGAGCACAGACTCCGAAGGATCTGGAGGGCCTCAACGCCCGAGATACTGTCAAGCATGCTCTTCATAGGCCACTTTCTTTCCAACCCGAGTCTCCCGCCCGATTGTTGCCTAATCATACCAGTTAACGCATGGAAGGAACCACAGGTCAGCTAGGTGGATTGGCCTCTAACGCTGAACCGTCCCCCAGGCGTATCTCGGCAAGAGCGAAAGCTGTCTTCGTTTGGCCGGGTGGCACAGGGCGATTGGCAGATGGGAAAGTGCTGAGACCGAATCCGGACTCCTGCCTTGACAACGGAACGGAAAACCGCGCATACTTTTGCGCAGTTGATATGTAAGCTGAGAACATCCACGACAGGATCTGTCCATATGAAAGAGATGATAAGAAGCATTATCCTCGACTTTCAGGAGGCCCAACTGGAAACCGGTGTGCCCCGTCGTCTGCGTGCAGAGTCGGTTCATGGGAAAGCCACCGTTTGCATCGGTGTGCGCCGGAGCGGAAAATCCACCTATCTGTTCCAGCTAATCCAGCGCCTGCTGGACAGTGGGGTTCCGCGACAGAATATTCTCTATCTGAATTTCTTCGACGACCGCCTTCACAATCTGCAGCACGAGAATCTAGCGCTGATCGCCGAATCCTACTACTCCATCTACCCGGAGAAGAAGGGCGATGAAACGGTCTATTGCTTCTTCGATGAGATACAGGCCGTGCCAGGTTGGGAGCCGTTTGTTGACCGCATGATGCGCACGGAGAAATGCGAGGTCTATCTCACAGGCTCATCGGCCAGGATGCTCTCGAAGGAAATCGCCACACAGATGCGCGGACGAGCGTTGTCTTGGGAACTGTTTCCGTTCTCCTTCCGTGAGTTTCTTGACGGCAAAGGAATGGATAGCGAGGGGGCTTTGTCAACGAAGAGGCGGCTTCTCATCCAGAAGGCTTTTGAGGAATACTGGGCAACCGGTGGTTTTCCCGAGGTCATCGGTCTCAGTGAGGGCTTGAGGATCAAGATACACCAGGAATACTTCCACGCAGTTCTGTTTCGTGACCTTGTTGAGCGTCACGACATTGCGCACCCGAAAGCAGTGAGCGATCTTGCACATTGGTTGGTGGATAACACGGCATCCCTCTATTCGGTCAACCGCCTAACCGGGTATCTGAAATCACTGGGGCACCATGCGCCAAGGACGGCTGTGTCGGATTACCTGGAGTGGTTCGAGGACGCCTACTTCTTGTTCACCGTGCAGATATTCGACGCCTCACTGGCGCGCCGCAACACGAACTCGAAAAAGGTGTATTGCATCGACCACGCCTTGGTCACTTCGGTGTCGTCAGGCGTGCTCATCAACTCCGGGCACCTTCTGGAGAACCTCGTATTCACGGCACTTCGGCGCGGCCATCCGGAGGTCTGCTACTACAAGACGAAGACCGGCAAGGAAGTCGATTTCATCGTTCCATCGCGTGGCCGGTCCCCGCTCCTGGTACAGGTGTGCGAGTCACTTGCCGAGCCGCAGACACGCAACAGAGAAACCGATGCCCTGAGCGAAGCGATGGCAGAACTTGGCGCCAAGTCAGGGACAATCGTGACCCGCAACGAGGAGGAACAGATCGACGCCGAAGGCGGAACCATCAAGGTCGTGCCTGCATGGCGATTCCTGCTTGACATGGCAGAGTCAGCAGAGTAGTGCCATAGAATTCTTGCCCATGATATGTGCGGGACAGATGATCGTCCCAGTGGGCAAAGAATGTCTGAGGAGTTAGCGCTATGCCATTCTTACACAGGAGAATAGAGAATCTATGCGAACTCGTGAAAACAGGAAAGCTGCACTTTCTAAAAGATGACCCTATTCAGCAACAGCTGATTGAAGAGCTAATGAAAGTCCGTCGACTTGAGTCGGGGAAAGTTGATCTCGAAACCTGCTCGCCCCTCGTCCGTAGCTTTGCCCGAATGATTTATAACGCCAAGGACATGCTCGACCCGGGCGTCCAGTCAGAGGAGGAGCCCCCGTCCTTCGACCTGAAGGATGTCAACGACTATCAGCGCGGGTACTTTGCCCTGCTCGATGACGTATTTCGACGCATCTTCGGAAAAACGGCCTATAACTTCGCAAGGCCTAGTGACTTCGTTGGTGAGATGAAGAAGATCAGTGAGGCCAGATTACATAATCTCCCCGAAAACTATCGTAAGGGATTTTCCGAAATCCACGATTTTTATGCGAAGCACATGCTCGATGCGTTCGCAATGTCAAAATGTCTGCGTGGCATGAAGCTCGTCTTGGGGGGCACGAGTCGGTTCACACCGACTCATCTGGGGGCGCTGAGACAGACCATGCTGTACGCGGACTCCTTTTTGATTCCTGATCCTGTGCTGCCTTGGCTGGAAGAGGAACGAAAGGAAGAGCGATTTGATCTTGTACAACCTCTGGTCCAAATTCATGCATTGCTTCACCTCAAGCCACTTATAGACGCGAACTTGCCCTATCCCGCAGTAGTTGTCTTTCCGAGCTTCGAGCGTTCGCTCATGAAGCACGATCCAGTAACTAAGGATGGGATTGGTAGGCTCATGATGGATTTCTTCGGACATTACTTGGGCAGATCATTCGAGGATGAGACCGAAATCGAGCGCTACGTTGTTGACAATGAAGGCAAGTTCTTGAATCGCGTTGAGGAGAAGGCGCTCTTCATCGCCCCCGGCGAGAAAATTGGAGCATCCCTCCAAGAGATGCTGGCGTCATACCGCAAAGAGATCCAAACATGGAGATCTCAAGAGCACATCGACGCTGCAGCGACAGTGCCCGATGGGATATTGGTGTTGCAGGGGATCGCCGAAAGGCTCCAGCCGCAATACCATATGCGCGAGAACGCCCAAGAGTTGGGCGGACAACCCATGATGTGCATCGACGCGCATGCCCACTACTTCAAATTGTGCGCCGATGTCTTCAACGATAGTCTTGTAGATAATGCAGCGATAAGCGCCAAGAATCTATCCGCATTGCGAGCTCTTCAACAACCGAAGTTCAAATGGTTAACAAATGTGCCGATTGAAGTGTTGGCTAAACTCAGATCTGATGGCGAGAATGAGGAGTTCCGCCGTCGTATTGCCGAGTATGTCGCACAGCTTCACGAGTCTAGCCTGGAGGACCTTGACGACGTTTCCTATGAGGTCCATCGAGGTATTCAGGCTTTGCTTCGGGAGCATGACAAGAGCGCCCGAGCACTTGAGAGAAAGTATCAGCGGAAATTCCGGGAGCTGGCGGCTACAGGTCTGCTTGGGTTTGCAGCTTCCCTCTATCCAGCACTGGCGCCATTCTTGGGAACTGTGACAGTCGCCGCCCTCTCAAGAGGATACATCAAGGAGAAGATTGAGCAACTAAGAGAGACCAAGCAGATTTCTCAATCTCTGACAGGGGTGCTTGCGAAAGCTCAGGATGACGAATCTCATTAGCCGCAGAAGCGGCTTGTGGACCTCGCAACCGGTCGCTACATCGGCGAGGGATTCGACAATGCCCGTCTGGATACGCTTTTCCTGGCGATGCCCGTGTCCTGGCGGGGCACCCTCCAGCAATATGTGGGACGCTTACATCGGCTTCATCACGACAAACTTGAAGTCCGCGTATACGACTATGTCGGCCATCAAGTTCCCATGCTCATGCGGATGCTCACCAGACGTCTTCGGGGATACCGTGCTGCATATTCCGAGTGATGCCGGCCGGGGATTGCGATGGAATCCGGCCACCCATTCCGATTGAAGACGCCCACCTGTACCGAGGGAATCCGGCCACCCATTCCGAGGGAAGGCGGCCAGCGATTCCGAGGGATGACGCCCACCCGTTCCGAACGAAGGCGGCCACTTTGTTCGGAGACGTAGCGCACGCGGGATAACCTGCGTATCGTTCGCCTTTTGGTTTGAACCATCAGGAGGATGAACGATGCCAGCGGAGCGGTTATCCATGCGTAAGGTTCGGGAGGTATTGCGGTTATCGTGGGGCGGACGCCTGAGTGCGCGGGCCGTAGCGCGCAGTTGCGGTATCGGGCGCACGACGGTTCGGGAGTATTTGCAGCGGGCCAGACGTGCAGGTCTGGCCTGGCCGTTGCCGGAGGGGCAGTCGGACACCGAGCTGGAGGCGCGGTTGTTTCCGCCTCGGGTGTCGGCGCAGAACGCGCCTCGTCCGTTGCCGGACTGGAAAACGCTGCACGAGGAACTCAAGCGTAAGGGCGTGACGCTGTTCCTGTTGTGGGAGGAGTACAAGGCGGTCCATCCCGACGGCTATGAGTACAGTCGCTTTTGCGACCTCTACCGGGACTGGGCGGGTAAGCTGCCGGTGTGGATGCGTCAGGAGCACAAGGCCGGCGAGAAGTTGTTCGTGGATTACGCCGGCATGACCATGCCCGTGGTGAACCCACGGACGGGCGAGGTCCGGCAGGCCCAGATTTTCGTGGCCACGCTGGGCGCAAGCCATTACACGTACGCCGAGGCTACCTGGACCCAGACGTTGCCGGAGTGGATTGCCTCCCACGTACGGGCGCTGGAATTCCTGGGGGGCGTCCCGAGCCTGATCGTGCCGGATTATGTGCCCAGGCACATAATCCGGTTTATGTTCCCAGTTGGGATATGTGCCCTCTTAGCGGGAAAGGGATGAAAAGGGGGCTTTCGATGACAGGATGGCCACATAATTCTGGGGGCGATATGCGCGACAATATTCTTTTCAACCAACTGGAAAGGAGATTGTCATGCTGGAGCGCTATTTCGTCAAACCCCAGACCGTTGACCGTATTCGCGCTTCGTGGCTGGGGGAATCCATCGAGCGGTACGTCACGTGGCTCGTTGAACAGGGCTACGCCGTCCGCAACATCCATCGTCGTGTGCCGCTGCTTGTACAATTCGGGGAGTTTGCCCAAAAGCGGGGCGCCAAGCACCTCGAAGACTTACCAATTCATGTCTCCGCCTTTGTGGAAGATTGGCTGGGCAGACGGCCGCACCATCGTAAATATGGAGGGAGGCGTAAACTCACCAACGAAGTCCGCGGCCCCGTTGAGCAAATGCTACGGCTGGTCATACCCGGTTGCACCGCGGGAACGCACCGGGGTCCTTGGGATCCGCCGTTTGCCGAGCAAGCACCGGGGTTCTTCCTCTATCTCCGCGAGGAGCGGGGTTTGAAAGAGGGCTCGCTTCGCGCCTACGCCTTCCATCTTCGGCGGCTGAAGAAATACCTCAAGTGGGTCAGGGCGTGCGAACTCAGCGCCTTGTCTCCGGTTCTTCTTAGCGCCTTCGTTGCAGACTGTCGCGGCGTCGATGAGTCCGGTAAATCAGGGAAGCGTTTAGGACGCTCGTCAATGATCGGATTGTGTTGTAGCCTGCGGGTATTCCTGCGTTATCTGCATCGAGAAGGCATTCTCGCCCGCGATCTCAGTCCTGCCGTGGAGTCTCCGCGACACTACCGGCTCGCCGATATCCCACGCTCCATTTCATGGGAGGAGGTCCGGCGCGTGTTGGAGGTCGTGGACCGCCGTACTGCAGGGGGACGACGTGACTACGCCATGCTCCTCTTGATGGTTACTTATGGCTTGCGTGGCCACGAGGTCGCGGGTCTTACGCTCGATGACGTCGACTGGAAGCGCGAACGCCTGTGTGTGCCAGAACGGAAAGCGGGGCATTGGACGGCGTATCCTTTGTCTGCTACCGTTGGGATGGCCATTGTGGACTACCTTCGGCACGGCCGGCCTCAAACTACTGACCGGCAGCTTTTCCTGCGCGTTACGGCTCCCCACGTACCTTTGGCGGGATACTCCGTTAGCAACCGAGCGACTTACTACCTGCGCAAAGCGGACATCCGCGTTGCCCGGCCAGGCTCCCACACCTTCCGCCACAGCTGCGTGCAGCGTCTCGTTGACGCCGAGTTCTCCTTCAAGACCATCGGCGATTACGTGGGCCATCGCTCGCCTTCTTCGACGGAAGTCTACACCAAGGTTGCGGTGGAGGCGCTCCGGGACGTGGCCTTGAGCGACGGGGAGGCCATCCTATGAAAACGGACGAACGGATGTTTCGCAGTGTATTGGCTCAAGATCTTGAGGCGTTCATCGCCTACAAGCGGGCCTTGGTCCGGCGGTACGATAATGAGGAGCGCACGCTCCGCCTGTTGGATCGGTATTTGTTGGAACACGGGGTGACCGATATCTCCGCCATCACCGTCGAAATGGTAAACGCCTTTTTGGCGTCCCGGCCGCGTACCCGGCCGCGCAGCTACAATCATCTTTTGGGAGTGGTCCGTCGCTTCTTCGATTGGCTTGTTCTTCAGGAGAAATGCCCATGCTCTCCGGTGCAGGCTCTGCCTCGCCGCGCCACCTCTCAGCGCACCCCGTTTCTCTTCAGCCAGGATCAAGCGCGTCAGCTCTTGGAAGCCGCTGCCCAGCTGCCCGATAATGGGGGCGCTACGCACCGCGGTGAGGTCTACTCAACCATCTTCGCCTTGCTGTACACCCTCGGTTTACGCGTTGGGGAAGTGGCCCGCCTGCGCCGGGCGGATGTGGACCTCGACCGCCGGCTTCTTGTGATCCGATACACGAAGTTCTCCAAGAGCCGTCTGGTTCCGTTCGGACCGCGTATGGCCCAAAGACTGAGCGAGTACCTGGAGCACTGCCACGCTCAAAAGGCGCTTGCCCCTGACAGTCCCGTGTTTTCGTTCACCGAGGGGAAATGCATACGCCCTGAGGCGATCAGCCAGATCTTCCATCGGTTGGTCACACAACTTGGGTTCGAAACGCCTGCAGGGGTGGCCTCGCCGTGCGCCCATTGCCTGCGGCATTCATTCGCCGTGGGCACCTTGCTTCGCTGGTACCGTGCGGGGTTGGATCCCGGCCAACGACTCTTCCACCTCGCCACCTTCTTGGGACATGCCGACCCTGCATCCACATCAGTCTACCTGACGATTACGGCGGACCTCCTCTGGGAGGCGAGCAGCCGTTTCGAGCGCCTTGCTGCGCCGGCGTTGAAGGAGGGTTGAGCATGGCCTCCCAAACCCTAGGACCGCTCCTTTACACGTTCTTTGAGGATCATCTGAAGATTGCCAAAGGGCTTCGTCCGGCTTCCCTCAAGAGCTATCGCGATACGTTACGCCTCTTCCTGCAGTTTGCAGCCCAGGAGGCGCACCGCAAAATCTCGCGACTTTCACTACAGGACTTGACCGCTGAGTGCGTGCTGCGTTTTCTGAATTCGCTCGAAAAAGATAGAGGCAATCACGTGCGGACCCGCAACCAGCGGCTCGCTGCGTTGAGGGGATTCTTCGAATACGTGGGCGCTCGAGAACCCCAATTGCTGGCCGAAACGTCGCGCGTTGCAGCCATTCCAACCAAAAGAGTTGCACCCCCAGAGACGATCTATCTGGAACGCGACGAGGTTGAGGCCCTCTTTGCGAGCTTACCCTCGGAAGGACGCCGGGCGTTGCGAGACCATGCTCTGCTGCTGTTTCTGTATAACACCGGGGCCCGCGTACAAGAAGTCGCGGACCTTCGAGTGGAGGACCTCGAATTGGGCTCCCAACCGCTCGCCCGTCTTCATGGCAAGGGCGACAAGTGGCGCGTATGTCCGCTCTGGCCACAAACAAGCACCCTGCTGCAAAAGCTTGTAGAAGAAGGACCGACTACAGCCAGCACAGCGCGGCCGGTATTCTGCTCAGGTCAGGGACAAGCCCTCACGCGCTTCGGGATCTACAAGATTGTCCGGCGCCACACCCAACAGTTGGTCAAGAAGCGGGCCGATGCTAGCTTCGTAACGGTCTCACCGCACGTGTTTCGCCATACGACGGCAGTCCACCTTCTGGAGGCTGGCGTCGAGGTTAACGTCATCCGCGCCTGGCTGGGGCACGTGAGCCTGGAGACCACCAACCGTTACGCCGAGGTGAACCTGCGCACGAAAGCCCTGGCTCTTCAGACCTGCGAGCCGCCTACAACTTCTTCGACGGGTTTCCCCCGAAGTCCTGTTTGGCGTGACGACCCTTCGCTGCTCAAATGGTTGGAGTCTTTGTGAATGATTATGTTGCCATTCGCCCGTGACCCGCCCACGCAAAATGGTGCTTCTTTCATCCTCGGCCACATATTTGGGCTGGGAACATAAGCCGGATAATTTGCGCAGCGGTGTGTCGTATTCGTGCCGCTACGACCCGGATGCGAATCCGACCTACCGCAGCTTGGCGGAACACTATGGCACGGCCATCATGCCGGCGCGCGCACGAAAACCCCGCGATAAATCTCCTGTGGAATCAGGTGTCAAGGGGGTGGGACAAAGCATCCTCGCCAAGCTGCGCAATCGCACCTTCTTCAGCCTGACCGAACTCAACCAGGCCATCGCTTGCCTCTTGGCCGAGTACAACCGGCGTCCGTTCCAGCAGCTCGAGGGTTCGCGGCGCAGCCTGTTCGAGAAGCTGGACAAGCCGGCCCTTATGCCGTTGCCGCAAACCCGCTACGAATACGCCGAGTGGAGAGAGGCCCGCGTCAACGGCGGAATCGAAGATTCCGCTTAGGCGAAGCTTCGCTTCGCCCCTGGATCTTCCACATCCGTGCCGACGACCATTACTACAGCGTGCCCTACCGGCTCGTTAAGCAGGAGGTCCAGGTGCGCTTGACGGCTACGGCCGTCGAGGTATTCCACAACGGGCTGCGCGTGGCCAGCCACCTGCGTTCCCAGCACAAACACCGCCATACCACGAACAAACAACATATGCCCGAAAACCACCGCGCCCATGCCGAATGGACGCCGGGCCGCGTTATCCGGTGGGTCGGCAAAGCCGGCGAAGCCACCGCCGAAGTCGCCGAGCGCATTATCGCCTCGCGCGCCCATCCCGAGCAGGGCTTCCGCGCCTGCATGGGCGTCAAGCGCTTGGGCGAAACCTATGGCACCGACCGCCTCGAGGCCGCCTGCCGGCGTGCCCTCGAAATCCAGTCGCCTTCCTACAAAAGCGTCAAGTCCATCCTCGAAAACGGACTCGACCAAAAGCCGCTGGTCACCCAAGTACCCCGCACGCGACCCATCCAACACGAGAACTGCCGCGGGGCGGACTACTACCAAACCGACCAAACGAAAGGAGAACCCACACCATGCTCATCCATCCCACACTCGACAAACTCCGCGAACTGAGGCTCATCGGTATGCAGAAAGCCCTCGTCGAACAGATGGAATTGCCTGAACGCGATGCGCTTACCTTCGACGAACGCTTCGGCGTCCTCGTGGATGCCGAGTACACCGAACGCGAGAACCGGCGACTCCAGACCCGCCTCAAGCGGGCCCGGCTCCGCCAAGCCGCCACCGTCGAAGACATCGACTACCGCCATCCCCGCGGACTGGACAAATCCCTCATGCTGTCCCTGGCCGGCTGCGACTGGGTGCGCCAACACCAAAACGTCATCATCACCGGACCGACCGGGGCCGGGAAAAGCTATCTCGCCTGCGCCCTCGGCAACAAGGCTTGCCGCGAGGGCTACCGCGTCCTCTACTTTCGCATTGCCCGTCTCTTCCAAGACCTGGCCATCGCCAAAGCCGACGGACGCTACGACAAACTCCTACGCACCCTCGTCCGCAGCCAACTCCTCGTGCTCGACGATTGGGGAACGGCGCCCCTGACGGACGAACAGCGGCGCGATCTCTTCGAGGTCATGGAAGACCGCTACGACCGAGGCTCAACACTGATTGCCGCGCAGGTCCCCGTCAAACACTGGCACGACATCATCGGTGACCCCACACTGGCCGATGCCATCCTTGACAGACTCATCCACAACGCCTACACCATCACCTTAAAGGGGGAATCCATGCGAAAACGAAAAACAAAAGACTTGACTGCCGCCAAGCCATCCGGTAAGAAGAGAAAAGGCAATTGAAACACCCGCGTCGCTACGTTCCGACAAGCGGCCCCAATCCTTCGGATTCACTGGCCCGCTTCACTCGTAACTACCGGCCGCCTTCCTTCGGATTCACTGGCCGGAATCCTTCGGACTGCGTGGGCGTTCACAGGTGCCTTTGGAACGATCGCGGTGTAGGTTTCTTCGTTAGGAGGGGTGCGACCAGTGAGTCTGTCTCACTGCATCTGAGTAAGTTATTGATTTCTTAAGGGATTACAAAAATCGCCTTTGATGGCACATAACCCAAAGGTCGGAGGTTCGAATTCTCCCCCCGCTGGGGTTGGCACATGACGCGCTCGGGAACGGATCAACGGAAAGGAACCAGCAGCATCCATCGCAGCTTCATGGTGTCCTGTTCCAGGTACTCGCTCAGACCGATGGTCATACCGTCATGGCCCTCGCGAGGTTGCGCCCGGTACGTGCCAAGCAGTCGGTCCCACCACGGCAGGTTAAACCCGAAGTTGCTGTCCGTTTCGTCGCGGCGAACGGAGTGGTGGACGCGATGCATGTCGGGCGTCACCACAAACCAGCGCAGAATCCGGTCAAAACCAAGCGGGATGTAGAAGTTGCTGTGGTTGAACATGCTGGTGGCGTTGAGCAGCACTTCGAAGGTGACCACAGCGGCCAGCGAGGGGCC
>Ga0180437_10004105_pt1 | contig 21032 bp, 19 predicted proteins | sample SS_ome_4_FD_132410 | JGI IMG/M metagenome (GOLD analysis project Ga0180437, IMG submission 132410) | Hypersaline lake sediment archaeal communities from the Salton Sea, California, USA - SS_3_D_1 metaG | ecosystem: Environmental > Aquatic > Non-marine Saline and Alkaline > Hypersaline >...
CCAATCTTCCCCCGCTTATGGGTATAATTAAAGAGGGCCCCAACAGAGCGGCCCTTACGTGGGAGAACCCATTTCCATCTCCCCATTTTCGATCGTGTTCGTACGGGATATCCCTCGGTGCTATCCTTTCGATGGCTTTTCTCAGGTCATTAACCACCCCTGACTCATATTCTATCGTGGTCAATGCCGCCGTCGATCCCGAGATGAACAACACTATGGTACCATCTTCAATGCTTGATTGCAATACCCCTTTTTGAACCTCATGGCTGATATCAATGATATCGGTTTGCTCAGTGGTCTTGAATTCCAGCTCTGAGGATACAATTTTCATCTCATCTCCCTGCATGCCCTATCACCCCGTTAGTTCGAAATATCCATGAACGCCGGAATGGCCCCAAGGCCATCAGCCTTTTGTACAGAGCGCATGACCGCATGGATCAAGGCCACTTCGGCAAGGATGCCTATGGTGTTTACATCGCCCTCTTTTCCCCCGGTTGAAAGGGCGAAGATGATGTCCCCGTCGAAGGTGGTATGGAGGGGGGAAATGGTTTTGGCCAGCCCATTGTGACCCAGTCGGGCTACCCTTCTCAAATCCTCTCTACGGAGGTGCACATCGGTGGCAATGATTGCCAGGGTCGTGTTCTGGGAACCGAATTGTCTCTTGATGGTTCCCTCCATCATGCGTTTGGGTGAATCGGCTAACCGCTTGCTCTTTTCCGATACCCTGGCTCCCGCCAAAATTCTGCCACTGTATGGGTCGATTACATCCCCAAAGGCATTGACCACAACGAGCACACCCACCATCGCCCCGTTTTTGGATCTCATACTCGCCGTTCCAATTCCGCCTTTCATGGCTCGTTTGATACCCAAGAGCTTTCCCACAGTCGCCCCGGTTCCCGCCCCGACGCTTCCCTCTTCAACTACACCTCCCCGTGCGTTTATGCAGGCCTGATAGCCCATTTCCGCATCCGGGCGTACCCGATGGTCTCCAATCCCAAGGTCAAAGATGACCGCAGCGGGGACAATGGGAACCTTTGCTATGCCAACATCGAACCCCCTCCCCTTCTCCTCCAGGAATTTCATTACCCCACCGGCAGCGTCCAGGCCGAAAGCGCTTCCTCCCGAAAGGCAGATTCCTTGAATTCGCTCCACAAGATGACCCGAGGATAGGGCATCCATCTGCCTGGTCCCCGCAGCGGCCCCCCAGATATCCGCCACCGCGAGGGCTCCTCCCTCACAGAGCACAACGGTACACCCTGTTAGGGCTTCAAAATCGGAAACATGACCCACCCGTAGGCCATGCACATCCGTTATGGCATCGTGCATGCAGGATCCTCAAAGCGTGAATTTGGGCAATAATCCTTGAACCATGAGGGTTTCAAAAACTAACAGAATTGGTTTATATTGTCAAACTAACGGAGATGAGAACTCTCAGGAGGGAGTTGAACCATGATTATGGAAGAATTGATGAAATCGATTTCTGTAAAGAACCCCGCCAAAATGGTTATGCTTGTGATTGATGGATTGGGAGGCCTTCCGGTCAATGGCAAAACCGAAATGGAGCAGAGCCATATCCCCAATCTCGACAAACTAGCCTCGAATTCGATCTGCGGGCTTGCCGACCCCATCTCACCCGGGGTTACTCCCGGAAGCGGTCCCTCCCATCTGGCCCTTTTTGGATACGATCCAATGAAATACCAGATCGGCCGGGGGGTTCTGGAGGCCTTGGGAATTGGAATGGAGCTTGCCGAGGGCAACCTCGCCGCCAGGGGCAATTTCGCTACGATGGACGAAAACGGAATTATCATCGATAGGAGGGCGGGGAGGATTTCAACTGAAAAAAACAGGGCCCTCTGCGACCTTTTGGGGGATGAAATTGAAGAGATAGAAGGGGTAAATATTACCATCCGGCCGGGAAAGGAACACCGATTCGTTATCCTCTTCAAGGGGGAAGGATTGGGAGATGGGTTGACCGACGCCGATCCCCAAAAGAACGGGAAGCCGAGCATTCCCGCCGCTGCCATCTCTGACGGCGCCGCGTTCTCGGAACGAGTCGTAAATCGCTTCATCAAGGAGGCTACCCAACTACTGAAATCCCAAGAGTCGGCCAATACCGTCCTCTTGAGGGGGTTCTCTCAAACCCCCAAAATCCCGAGCATGATTGAACTCTTCAAGATACGTCCGGCTGCCGTCGCGGTCTATCCCATGTATAAGGGCATAGCGAGATTGGTTGGCATGAATGTCCTGGATGCGGGGGAGACAATAGGGGACGAAATAAAGGCATTGAAAGATCATTTCCATGAATATGATTTTTTCTACGTTCACTTCAAGAGCCCCGATATGTTCGGGGAAGATGGCAATTTCCAAGGAAAGGTAAGGGCCCTTGAAGAGGTGGATAGGTTCATTCCGGATATTCTGGACCTCGAACCGGATGTGTTTTTGGTCACTGGTGATCACTCCACCCCCTCCGTGCTCAAATCCCACAGTTGGCATCCTAACCCCATTCTGCTCTTTTCCAAGTTCATAAGAACCGATGCGGTGGATAGGTTCGACGAAAGGGCGTGCGTGCTGGGGGGATTGGGGCGAATTCCCGCAACGAGCATTATGCCCCTCATGTTGGCCAACGCCTTGAAGTTCAATAAGTACGGGGCTTGAGGCAAAAAAAGTCAAAGCTCAAATGACAAATGCCAAATGACAAAGGTGAGAGGCTAAGGCTAAGGTTAAGGTTGAGGTTGAGACGATACAGTAAGCTGTAGGGAGTAAGCAGCAGGCAGTAAGGAGATGGTGCTCGGGGCTGCGGCGTAGGCGAGGTTCGAGGTTGGAGGCGGAAGGGGAGATGCCAAATGACTATGAGTTCGTTGGTTGTATTAGTTTGATTGGTTTTATTGGTTAAAAATGGAAAGTTCAAATGTCAAATAAATGATAACGAACACCGAGTAACAATTGACAGACACGGACCACGAGCACGAATCACGGACACGAACACGAAACTCTGAGCGAAAGGGAATTTGGGCAACAGATCGCAAAGCACCGGAGCGAATTGAAAAGGGAATCTCTATGGCTTACATAGGCGGAATCTATCTCCTCATAGTCGGTCTGTATGAGCCGAGATGGATCCAGATCGGGGGGTTGGGATATCGATTGTTCCGCCGCGGGTTCTACGGCTATGTTGGATCAGCGTTAAGGGGAATGAGGTCAAGGTTAGATCGTCACCTTAAGGATGTGAAGAAGCTGCATTGGCACATCGACTACTTCCTCCAATATGGGACCATTGAGGCCGTCGCCTATGGTGAGTGCCGTCAGAATGAGGAGTGTGCGTTGGCAAATCAATTGAGCTCCATTTTTCAATCCATTCCGGGCTTCGGCAGTAGCGACTGTCGATGTTCAAGCCACCTCTTCTTCTCCCACCTTCGGAGTCCTCTGATGAGAACTGGATATAGCTCCTTTCGGCGGATCGGCCTTACCCCGCGCCCCTATTGGAAGAAGCCGTACATCAGGGCCTTCGACGTGAATTTAGAAGATGGAAGGATATGGGACCTGCAAGGGGGAAACGATTCCCGGGCCGGGTGCCGAGGTGAAAGGATCAAAAAATATGGAAGATTAATTACTTAACCCAGAAAATCCTTGACAAATGCTTTTTTTAAGGTATAATTGACTCAGTTTATTGGCCGAGATTCATCGAGGTAAGGGCTCAGAAGACATTCGGCCAATGGGAAATATATTTGAATCTTGTTCAGACAAAGGCTTCTATTGGGGTTTTCGGATAGCCTTCGATATAGACAGGGCCCTTTCACCGCGGTGGAAGGGTTTTTTACATCAGGGTGGGGGAGCGTCCAATGGCAAATGAACTAATCGACCAGGGGGAGACCCGCCACACCGACGACGGGAAGAGAACGAGCTCCTGGGACCAGGAGCCCATCCCGTCCATCGTAAAACGGTCCGTTGGCGCCACGAAACATCTTTTTCGCGGCAAGCAGATCAACCCTGCCAAAAATCCGAAGAAAAAAGGGCAACAGTTGGCCGGCTCGAAGTCACCCAATTCCTTCTCCAGGATGGTGGAAAACCCGATATGGAAATATCTCCGGGATATCGGAAATATCCCCCTCCTCACTCGCAAAAGAGAACTGGACGTTGCCAAGAGGATTGAGGAGAGGGGAAAGGAGCGGAGAAAACTGGCCCTGGAATCCCCCCTCGCTCGGCAAATCATATTCGAACTGAAACGCCAACTGGAAGTGAACCCGGTGAAAATGAGGGAGATTACCCGAGACGGAGAGGAGCTCACCAAGGTGTCCCCTGAGGAAGAAGAGTTCCAGCGGAGACGATTTTTATCCATCGTCCAAAAAATTGAGGCCCAGGACCGCGAAAGCCAAAAGTTGGCCCCCTTAAAGAAGGTAACGCTTCAGGAAGGGAAAAAGAGCACCTTGGAAAGGCTGCAAAGCGCAACCGAAAACGACATGTACCGGTTGATCTGTTGCCTCAATCTGAAGGATTCCCACGTTGAGAGGATTATAGAGAGATTATGGCAGGTGGATGGGGAGATTGCCAAAGATCCGGGGAAATTGGATGAGCTGGGGGTGGAAACAGCCCAGTGGAAAAAGAACATCGGGGAGCTGAAAGAAGTTGAATCCAAATTCAAAAAGGCCACCGGCGAAATGATCCAGGCTAACTTGAGGCTTGTGGTCAGCATAGCAAAGAAATTTACCCATCGTGGGCTTCCCCTGCTGGATCTTATTCAGGAGGGAAATATGGGATTGATGAGGGCGGTGATGAAGTTCGATCACCGAAAGGGGTATAAGTTTAGCACCTACGCCACATGGTGGATTACCCAGGCCATTACCCGAGCCCTCGCGGACAAATCCCGAACCATAAGATTACCCGTTCATTTAATAGAGACGGAAAATCGAATCCATAAGACGTCACAATCCCTCTTCAAGGAATTGGGGCGAGATCCCACCAACAAGGAGATCGCGGAGAAGATCGGCTTGCCGGTGGAGAAGGTGGATAAGGTCCTCCATATGTATCGGGAACCCATTTCCCTGGAAACCCCTATTGGAGACGAAGACAGCCGATTCGGGGATTTCATCGAGGACAAGGGGGCAAACTCTCCTGTAGAGGACGTCATCAATCTCCGGCTAACAGAAGAGGTGGAGAAGGTTTTGGCCACCTTGACTCCCCGCGAGGAAAAAATCTTGAGGATGAGGTTTGGTATAGGGGAGAAGAGCGATCACACCTTGGAGGAGGTTGGAAGGGTCTTCGGTGTCACGAGGGAAAGAATTAGGCAGATCGAGGCCAAGGCCTTGAGAAAGTTGAGGCAGCCTCACAGAAGCCGTGGCCTTGAGAGCTTCCATGATTAGACATACCGGCTAAGGATCGGGGTAATTCAGGCCTTCCTGAACTCGTAGGTTATTTGGCCATTGGGCAGGTCGACAGGAGTTACCTCGAGTTTCATGCCAACGCTAATCTCCTCAGCCTTAATTTCCTTACTCAACCGGCCAAATACCTTGATCTCCTCGCCAAATTGAACCAAGCCGATGGTGTAGGGAAGGTCTTTTTCAAAACCGGTGGGCGCATAGATCAATGTTGAGTAGGAGACGAGTTGTCCCGGTCCTGCTACCTCGAACCATTCCATCTCATCGGAAAGGCATCTACAACAGTCGGCCCTCGGTGGAAAAAAGAACTCCCCGCATTTCCCGCACCGAGTTCCCGCGACCATTCCCTCATCCAGCAGATCGACGAAATAGTCTACCTTGCTCTTATTGGCGAAACTAACGGTTCCGAATCGTTCAAATCCCATCCTAACCTCTCCCCAGAATAGTTACATTGCCATAGATGCCCACACCCCCGATGTTATGGACCAAGCCAAGTTTCGCATTCCCTGCCTGCATCGGACCGGCTTCGCCCCTCAACTGCTGGACGATGGTTCTGATCTGTGATCCCCCCGTGGCCCCGATGGGATGTCCCTTGGACAAGAGGCCCCCGTCCACATTCGTGGGAATTTTACCACCGATATAGGTCTGTCTCTCCCTGATCAGCTTGCTCCCATCTCCTGGCTTTGCAAATCCCAGGTCTTCATAGGCCATTAACTCAGCGATGGTGAAACAATCATGAACCTCAGCCACATCGATATCATTGGGACTGATTCCCGCCATTCCGTATGCCTGTTTCGCCGCTTCCTTGGCAACGCTCAAGCCGGTAAGCGAATCCCTACCCGCCATGTTAAGAGGAGCCGATGCGGCCCCCAGGCCGAGAATCCAGATGGGCTTATCGGTCATTCGCACCGCCTTTTCCCCTTTGGCGAGGATAATGCATGAGGAGCCGTCGGCATTGGCACAACAATCGAATCGCTTCAGCGGGCTGGAAACAACATCGGAACCCATGACCTGCTCCAGGGTTACCTCCTTTTGATATACCGCCTTCTCGTTCATTGAACCGTAAGTTGCCGCTTTAACCCTAATCAAGGCCAAATCCTCCTCACCAGTCCCGTATTTTTCAAAGTGAGCTCGGGCGTGCATGGCATAATAGGCCGGCATCATCGTCCCGAAGGGGGATTCCCACATGATGTCAGCCCCTCTGCCCATCCTCTCCTGAGAATCCGCAGAGCTAATTTCCGACATCTTCTGAAATCCGAGAACGAGGACTACATCGTGGAGGCCCGATTTGATCAGGGAATAGGCCACTCGAAGTCCCATACTGCTGGAAGAACACACGCTTTCAATATAAAAGGTGGGCTTGGGATTTAGCCCCAGATATTCGGCTAACAGCCCCGCAGGCGTCCTTTGCTTATCGTATTCCGGAGCCGAACATATGATAGAGGCATCAATCTCTTCTGCCGTCAGGTTAGCATTCTCCACGCCCTCTCTATATCCTTCAAAGGCCAGCTCCCTGATTGAACCCTCGTAACCTCGGACGAAGGCGCTCTGCCCAACGCCGATAATGGCCACGTCTTTCCTCATGAAACCAATCTCCTTTAATTCAATTTGAGAGAAAAATCACAATCTCCATAAGGGTAAATTGATCCGATAATCGTTGTCAAGGAAATTGCGAACACGGTTCTGGAGGTCTGGCATGTCCCCAATTTGGTTGATTTCCCATAGAAATCTAGTATGGGGGAAGGATCATCGGATCTGCGTATTTCAGTTAGGATGGCGTGTTGATTTCTGTGAACGGCGCTCAAAAGGTATTACTTGCGCTTTGCCTTTTCCCGGAGTTCAGCTGCCATTGTCCTGATCTCGGTCAGATCCCGCTGCATTTCACTCCAACCATACCAGAGGGCATAATCGGGATTGGCATGAAAGGTCCCTTGAAAGGCCCTCATCCGGTGCTCGAGGAACATCAGGAAAAGCTTCTGTTCAATCACCGTCGGGGCGTCATGAAATGTCAGCAAATCGGGAAATCGATAGGCGTAGGCTTTCGGTTTCTTGAGAATACCGTCTTGGTAAAGCCCCGCGATAATCAGAATGGCTTCGGCCATCAGACGATCCACTTCACGAATCATCTGATCACCCTTCTCCAATTCAGCCTTTGCAAAATTGACGGAATGACACTGGTTGCAGGTCTTCACCATTTTATCCCGTTCTCTTTGCCAGTCTTCTTGGGTCAGTCGAGCGAGATCCGCTGCCTTCACCACATCCAACCGTGGCGTTGGTTTCCCTTCCGGGTCGAGCACACCGAGGGCTTGGAGAATCGTGGCGCGATCCGCAGCCCACTGCTTATCCTCGGGCATCGGTAGCCTCACAGCGAGAAATCCCCATGCAGTCCTGACGGCGTGGTTGCCTTTCTGCATATGACAGGTCTGACACGTAGGTGCGGCGACGGTTTCGGGGAGCGTTTTGTTCTGCTTCAACAGATATCGAACACCATGCTTGGATGACGAATACATCTCCCATTGCGGATGATCAATGCCCATGTGACAGGTTTGGCAGGCCTGCGGCTGTCTGGCCTCCCGGACGGAGAAGAGATGCCGGGTGTGGCAAGCATCGCACGATGCGGTCCCAAACCCTGCGCCCTCTTTCCTGAGGTCTTTGATCTCGGCTTCCGTCTTCAATCCAATCTTGTGACATCCACCGCACCCCTTCATTCCCTCCATCAAGGCCATGGGTTGCCAATGGGCTGTCGGCATGGCCTTCATGGCAGCCCACGCGAAGGCATGCTTGCCTTTCTTGAACTGTTCCACCTGCGTTTCATGGCAGCTGGCACACGTCTCCGGTGTTGCAAACTCGACTCTTCCAACATCCTTAGCGGACATGTGCCGGTCTCCGTGACATTCAGTACAAGCCACGCCTTCCCTGCTGTGCTTGCTCAATTGCCAATCGGAGACGATATTGGGGGTTATCTTGCGGTGGCATTGGAGGCACTCCTGTGCGGCTACAATCGATACTGAAAGGAAACACACACTAAGAGCGATCAATATTCTCCGTAACATAAGGCACCTCTTCTGACAGGGTCATTACTTAAGGGAATAAGGTTTTTCCCCCTCACCCTCGAACCATAATAACTGTCAAAGGCCGTTGTCAAGTAGCGATCGAGAGGTTTCTGAAAAACTCGCTCTTCGCGTGAAACAGGCCCCACAAACACGGACCACGAACAGTGGGCGAAGGGACCGTTCTGGGAAAACCCCGGAAACTCTGGAATCTTTCGGCTTGACAAGCGGGAAGTTTTCCGTTACGAGCACGATAATTAGGCAGTGTTTAATGCTATTGCGGTCTCCTCGACAGGGCAGAATGAGATGAAGAAGGAATTTGTACAGCTGGTCGTTCTCTGCGTTTTGGCCTTTTTCATTGCCTTCCCCCCTTGTGCTTTCGGCACCGAAGAGTACGCTGAACAGACTGGTAAGTCATGTGAGGAATGTCATGTAGATCCCGCGGGGGGACCAGGATTGACATCGGAAGGGGCCGAGTTCAGGGAGCATCTCCAGCCAAGCACCGTGTTCATCCCCTTCGCGAGCCCTCGGCGAATAGTACGGGGCATCGTCCTCTACCTCCACTTGCTAACGGCTATCTTTTGGTTCGGCACGATACTGTATGTGCACTTCGTCCTCAAACCCGCTTACGCGGTCGGGGGACTTCCCAAGGCAGAAGTGCGAATTGGCCTGACTGGAATAGCCGTGATGGCTGTAACAGGCGCCATCCTCACCTTTATGAGGATATCGTCTTGGGATATGCTCCTGCACACCAGATTCGGCTTATTGCTCTTAGTAAAGATCTGCCTCTTCGGTATCATGGTTCTCCTTGCCCTCATGGCAGTGTTCGTGGTTGGTCCGAAGCTCAAGAAAAGGGCGTTACCTATCGGCGGGGCGAAAATACAGACCTTGACGATGGATGAACTCGCCCAGTTCGATGGACGGGAGGGAAGACGAGCGTACATTGCATACGAAGGGCATATCTACGATGTATCCGACAGTAAGCTCTGGGAAGGGGGGATCCATTTCGGAAAACACCGGGCAGGGCTGGATCTCTCTGCTTTTCTTGAACAAGCACCTCACGACCGAGAGAAACTCTTCTCATTGCCTCGCCTGGGAAAGCTTATCGATTCAACCGAGAGAGGACCAACTCCAGTACCTCGGAGGGTATTCTATATTCTGGCCTACATAAACTTGATCCTGGTGTTCCTCATAACGTTCGTTGTATCCCTCTGGCGATGGTAGACCCTTATGGACGAGTAGTGGGAACGGCAAGGGAATTCGTTCAAGCCGAAAGGATTACCGGATGCTTAATAGTAAAACTTGACTTACTCGTTGTTTGCGATAATAATCTTCTTGATCGTCAAGGCCAAAACCACTGGGTTGGACGGAAAGCTACTAGTCCATCAAGCGGGGCGTACCGAGCCCTGAGATCGTTTGTATTTTAGTTGGGCAAATAGGCCGCATAAATACATTGAAGAGGAGGGGATTAGAATGAGAACTCTTAGGCTTGCGCTGATTATTTCTTTTGTGCTGTTTGCTTTGCTGAACTCGGCTGTCTGCTGGGGTTTTGAGGCAGGCAGTGCTCGTGGTGGGTATATGGGGGAGTTTTGTTGGGAGGATGATGAAGGGGGAATTGTTCAGCTTGCAATTACTAAGCTAGGAGATGGGCACTATCTCATAAATGGGAGGCATACAGATACGTCTGGTAATGTACAAGCTCTGATCGGTAATGGAGAGGTAGCCGCGGGTCAGCTTGTCGTGCACCTTACCACTTCTTCATTTGACGCGGGTGAAGTATGGGCGTTCTTGGCTACCGCAGTGTTTGATCTGCCGGGCTTAAATGGGATCATTGAAGGTTTAGATGTCTGGTATGAAAAACCGGCGGGCCCTCCTGGAGTTGGCTACGATGGCACGCAGACTTTGACCAAAGTCCCATGTCCATAGTTGGACCTGGCGAAGTCGATCAGATATATATGCGGCCTATTTCTCCCAACAGCAGGAAGGAGAGGGAAAGACCACTATTCCCCTGACGCATCATCGCTTCTTGAACTTATATCGTCCTGTTTTTTGGTATTTCCGAACAGCGATATTGTGTTCCTTGAGGGTTGACGAGAAGTGGTGAGAGCCGTCATTCTTCGAGACGAAATAGAGGTATTTCGTCTCGGCAGGGTAAAGGGCAGCTTCAATGGCATGCTTGCCCGGATTGCATATAGGTCCTGGGGGCAATCCTCGAATGATGTACGTGTTATACGGGGTATAGCGCTCCAAATCCCTCTTGGTTAAGTTGCCATCGAACTCCTTGATCCCATAGATCACGGTGGGACAGCTATAAAGCCTCATTTTTCGTTTCAATCGATTATGATATGCGCTGGAGACGAGAAATCGTTCCTCCGGGATTGCCGCCTCCTTCTCGATGATGGAGGCGAGGATGAGTATCTCGTAATCGGAAAATCCGAGCGCCTCCGCCTTTTTGGCGTATTCGGGGACATAAATCTGGCGGAATCGTCTCACCATGGTTTCAATAACCTCTTCTCCCGACAAACCCTTTGAGAAGAGGTAGCTATCGGGAAACAGATATCCCTCCAAACTATCGGCCTCGATTCCCAGGGAGGAGATGTATTGGCGGGAGAAACACTTCTCCAGGAAGGCCTCCCCGTTCGTAATTCCCTCCGTTTCCAGGAATTCGGCGATCTGTCGTACGGCGTATCCCTCCGGGATGGAAACCTTATACTGTTTGACTCTCCCCTTTGTGAGGGCATCGAGGACTTGGAGCGGAGTCATATCGGAGCTCAGTTCATACTCCCCCGCCTTTACCTTGGGGGAGGCCCCCGATAGTCTCCCGAGGAGAATGAACCGCGTAACACCTTTGATGATCCCTTGATCTTCCAACAGGTAGGCGACTTCCCTGAAGGCCATTCCCCTCCGAACAGCGACGGTCTTTTTCAGGCCTTTCCCATCACGAGGGGTCCGAAGGTATAGAGCGGAGTATACGAAGAGGATTATAACCAGTACGAGGGCGAAAAGGCACGCAATCCCAACGATTCTCTTCATGGATTCTCTTTGCGAGCAAGGCTATCCAGGTAGGATTGTAAGATGAGCACGGCGGCCAAACTATCGACCTTCTGTTTCCTTTTCTTTCTCGAGAGATCGCCCTTTATGAGGATTTTGGTCGCTTCAACGGTTGAAAGCCTCTCATCCCACGTGAGGATGGGGATATCGAAAACTCCCCTCAAATCCCGGATAAACCCCAAAACCATCTGAGCTTGCGGTCCCAGGGAACCATTCATATTCCTGGGAAGGCCAACGACGATTTCCTCAACCCCGTATTGATCCGCGATATCGCGAATTTCCCCCAAATCGCTTTTGCTCTCGCGACGATGTAAGGTCTTTATCCCCTGAGCCGTCCAACCCAACTCGTCGCTTATGGCAATGCCGATCCTCTTGCTTCCCACATCAAGGCCCAATACACGCATTCTGAATTTATGTACGGTTATTGCGAGTTATTTGTCAAGATGTAATCGACCGGAGTTTCCTCAATTTTCTCGAGAACACCGCTGTTCGTGAACAGAATTTAGATACCTGGGGATTTTGAAAAGGAGCTCTGAGCGAATTGCGGTTCTGCGGTGTTGCAGTGCTGCAGTGCTGCAACCGGACAAGTGAAAGGTGGAAGGCTAAGGTTGAGGCTGAGAAGATATAGTAAGGAGTAGGCAGCAAGCAGTAGGCAGCACGGTGCAGGTGCTCGGGGCTGGGGCGTAAATAGGTTTCGAGGTTAGAGGATAGAGGGTTGAGGCATGAATCCAAATGTCAAACTCCAAATGACAAATAACTCATAACGGACACGAGACCGATTCACTGACACGGGAGTAAATGTCAAAGTTCAAAATCCAAATGCCAAAAAAATCAATCACGAGTCGCGAAACACGAGCACGAAACATGCGAGCAAGAGCACGATCCTCTAACGCGGCCCGCCGTCCGCGGTCCTAATCATCACGAACACGAACAACGGACACGGACACGAAATCTAAGCGAAGGGGCAAGGGGTTTTCTCACAAGAACACCTCTTGAGTGGCGAGGAGCGACTTTTCCCGAAATCGCGTTGAGGGAAGCTATCTTACTTGTCTGGCTCCTTCAATCCCTAGCAGCACTGCAGCATTTTTGCCCAGGATCTTCTCCTTGGTAGCCTTACTGACGGGGAGTTCCAGGATGGCACGAACATTCTTCTTGATATCAATGATCCCCGGCCAATCCGAACCAAAGATAATTTTGTCCGCATTTCTCTCCAGCTCGGGGAAGTACTTGAGGAGGTTCTGAGGGGGAAGACCGGTTATATCCATATACACGTTCTCATGCAAACCGGCCAGAAAGAACGCCCTGTCGTACCAGAAGCCCCTGCCGGCATGGGACTGAATGATCCTCAATTTTGGAAAAAAGACAGCTATTTCATCCAGGAAAAGGGGATCTCCATACTTCATGAGGGAGCCGGGAAATACCGATGATCCGGTATGAACCAAAACGGGAATGTTTAACTCCTGCGCCTTTTCGTAAATGGGGAACAGCTTATTGTCGTTGGGGTAGAAGTGCTGGTAGGTAGGGTAAAGCTTGAGCCCTTTGATGCCCAGCCTCGTAACGCATCTTTCTAATTCAGCAACCTGGTTTAAGGTAACATAAGGATTGATGTTGGCGAAGGGAATAAGCCTCTCGCTCCCCCGGCAGAACTCCGCAACCCGGTCGTTCGTGCTCACGCCGGTGACCATGGTATTGATCTCTGCAAGGGCCACGGTGTAATCGACACCCTGTTCATCCATGAATTGGAGCAGTGCTTCAGGAGAGACCAAAACGGAGCGCAGATGAATCAATCCCCGTTCACCATGGATCTTCCTCATCCAGTTTAAGAACCACTCGTTGTATTCATCCGCGGTTGTAACGTGAAGGTGAAAATCTATAACCAACATGATCCTTTCCCCCTTTTCACAAGTCAAAAGAAACAGTGACAGCGGCGTTGACGACTAATATATCTGCGGAATCATCCCCCATGGACTTAACCTGTACCCCTCGGGCTATCAAGCCCCCCTCAACCACTTTCAAGCGCTTTTTTCCAAGGGGAATCGCTTCCAACACTTTCTCCTCATCGAGTTTTTCGGGGAAAGGGGTTCCAATGAGCACATCCACGATCATCTTCCCCGCATCCGGGAGATCTAATATCTCCGAGATGCCGCAGAGCGAGATGTTGGATATAGCGTTGTTTACGGCTTTTACCGCAGCACTCGTAGGATCACTCCTGTGGCCGTGCTGATCTACCGCCATTCCGATCTCCACTACGAATCTCTTTTCCATACGAATTCCTCCCTAAGGAGCTTCAACATCCATTTGGTACGAAATTATACAGCGACGTCACCTCCCAAGAGAACCCCATTTGTGAAATTATTTCATATTAATGTGTAATTTTTTTCATCTCAATTGTCATGACGTGCTCATTTGCGGCTCGTTATTGGGATTTAGCCGCCTTTTACCACGTTTTATTGAGCTCTTACTTTGGCACTAATTGTGCTAATCCCCACGAAAAGGAAAAAACCGCGAAAGGGGGAGATGCTTATGGAAGCATAGGGAAACGAGGAAATGGAAAGCAAAGAGATCGAGAGATGAGAATTAATGGGAGGAAGAGATGAAGATTAAGACCATCATCATGGTAACATTGATCGCATTTACCTTCAGCTGTGGCCTGACGGAGAAATTCGGAAAAAAAGAGGAATCCGTCAAGGATGAAACAGGAGAAGTAGAAGTCGTCAAACCGGAGTCGACCAAGGAAGAACCCATCTCCCCACCTGCTCCTGAAAAGGCAGAACCAGCGCCTGAACCCGTCACTCCACCGTCGCAGATGGTCTCCGTCACAGCTTCAGCGGTGAACATCAGAAGCGGACCCGGGATGAAAAACAAGGTTATCACGACGGTAACGGAGGGGGATGAGCTGGAACTACTGGGCGAATCGGGCTCCTGGCTCAATGTGAAACTTTCAAATGGGATGGAGGGGTGGATCTACAAGAAGTTGGTGAGGTAGCCCGTATCGAACCCAATCACGACTGATAGTCTTCGGCGGGAGATTTGATCCGTTTGATGTTCTTATGCGTATAGTAGAAGAGGGCTAGATTGATCAGCCAGATAATGGGGTGAAATTTCTTCCATCGAAACCCCAACCTCTTACATATGGCTTTTAGGGAGTAGAAGTCGAGCCAAGCATTCCTCATCTCCCGCTCAAGGGTTTCCCCTGTCATCCTCGTCGGCTTGAAGACGAGGTTTGCCATGTTGTAGTCCGCCCAGTTCCGATTGGTCAGCCTCTTTTCCCCGACTAACTGATGATACACTTCCGTTCCGGGGAGCGGGGTAAGAAAGTTAAAGCACGCGAAGTCGAGCTTGGAGTTGCTCGCCATTTCAATGGTGTGACGAACGCTCTTTTCGTCATCGCGATCGAATCCCAGGACAAAGGAACCCCAAACGATCATCCCATAGCTTCTTATTTTCCTGATGAGTTTGTAGAAGGATTCGGGCCTGTTGAAATTCTTCCCCATTTCATCCAGGGTATTCGGCGAGAAGGACTCAAGCCCTATGGCAAACCCCAAACATCCGCTCTCCGCCGCTAATTCCAGAAGTTCGTCGTCCTGAGCGATGAGGATCGTTGATTGACTTCCCCAACGAATCTTCAGGGGAATGAGGGCCTTTAACAGTCGCTTGGTCCTCTCCCTCTGGCTCAGGATGGTATCGTCCACGAAGAACACATTTCTCGAAGGCAGGGTTTTGATTTCCTCCACCACATCTTCAATGGGCCTGAAACGATATCTGCCCCCATTGAATAGCTTTACCGAGCAGAAACTGCAATTGAAGGGACATCCCCGAGTACTTTGAACGGTGTTGACGGTCACATAGTCCTTTGGATCGAGCAGATCCCTCCTCGGCACGGGGAGACCCTTCAAATCAACGAGGGTCCCGTTTTGATACTTCCTTTTAAGCTGCCCGCACCTGAAATCTTGGACCAACTCCTCCCACAGGCCCTCCGCTTCCCCAATGACCACGGAATCGCAGTGCTGCAACGCTTCATCGGGAAGGGTTGAGACGTGAATCCCTCCCATCACCACCTTCACCCCGCGTTCCCTGAAGGCGTCGGCAATCCCGTAAGCCCGGGGGGCCGTGGTGGTGAGGCATGTAATGCCCACGAGATCAACTTTCTTATCGAAATCGATGGAGTTTACGCATTCATCCGTAATGGAGACCTCGAAGTCCTTTGGTGTATAGGCCGCGATCATGCACAAATTGAGCGGCGGGGAATAGGCCTTAGCCCTTAGGGAATTGAAGAGGCCCTTCTGGAGAAAGCGGATGTTAGCCGCGTTAAGGGGATTGTCTGGATTGATCAATTCAATTCGCATTTTCTCAACAATGAGCCCTTCTAAAGACTCAATCCTTTTTTATACTCCCAGAAGCTCAAAATATCAATGAGAAAAAGGCACAGGTGTTTTTTTCGCCGAAACCGGAGATATTGTTTAGAATTTCCAGTCCAATGTTTCATCTCGCTGAAAGGAAAAAATACAAAATAATGAGCTTGGGCAGTGGATTCTCTCGCCGTTATATTTGACAAAAAACGAGTTTCCGAGTAACGAAACTAGGACGGACAGGTTATTCCATTAATAATCCAATAAGGGAGTTAGATCCATGGAACGAAAAGCATCAACCCAACTTCGGGGGCTTTTGGCTGCCGACAGAATAATCGTGGCCCCAGGGGCCTTTGACGCCCTTTCCGCTAGGCTTGTCGAGCAGGCGGGTTTCCCAGCGGTATACATCACCGGAGCCGGGGTTGCGAGCAGTCGATTGGGGGCTCCGGACATCGGATTGACCACGATGAACGAAGTCCTCGATACGGCCAAGAACATCGTCAGTGCGACGAGCATCCCCGTAATCTGCGACACGGATACCGGCTACGGCAATGCCCTAAACCTCATGCGGACGGCCCGGGAGTTTGAGAGAATCGGGGTGGCAGCAATCCAGGTTGAGGATCAGATCACGCCGAAAAGGTGCGGGCACACGGAGGGAAAGCAGCTCATATCAAAAGAGGAAATGGTAATGAAAATCGAGGCGTTTCACTACGCCAAGCAGTCCGAGGATTTCCTCCTCATCGCCCGCACCGATGCAATCGGGGTCAATGGCTTCGAGGATGCCATGGATAGAGCGAGGGCTTATGCCAAGGCTGGCGCCGATATCCTCTTTGTCGAGGCACCAAGAACTATAGAGGAGATGAGACGCATTCCCGAGCTCTTGGACGTCCCTCTGCTGGTCAATATGGTTGAAGGAGGTGGGAAAACCCCCGTGCTTCCGGTCAAAGAGCTTGAGACCATGGGATTCCGGATTGCCATTTTCCCCACCTCTGCTTGGATGGCCGCCATAAAAGCCATACAAGGGGTCCTCAAGGAGCTCAAGGAGAAGGGTTCAACTAAGGGATTTGCCGAACACATGGTTTCTTTCCAGGAGATGTTCGATGTTGTGGGCTTGTCCCATTACAAGGTCCTGGAAAAGAAATATTTGACTCTCTAGCCAGAAAACAGAACCGGAGTCAATGAGGGAGAAATGGGGAAACGGAGGGAAGTATAACCCTCCTTGGCCATTAATAGACTCGATTAATCCAGCAGTCCGGGAAGCCAGAGTGTCAAACTGGGAAAGGCGACGAAGATGATCAGGCCGAGGGTCTCGACCATGGCGAAGGGGATGACCCCACGGATGATATCCCCGAGGGAAATGTAAGGGGGGGAGATCCCCTTTATCACGAAGAGATTGAGGCCGATGGGAGGGGTTTCCGTAGCTATCTCGCACGTGATGGCCATGACGATGCCGAACCAGAGGGTGTTATAGCCCATATTGATAACGATGGGCAGTAAGATGGGAGTGCTGATGAGGATTACCGATACGATATCCATGAACATTCCCATGAGGAAGAGCAGTGCGAAGAGGAGGGTCAATACGGCCCATTTGGGGAGATTCGACTTCCCCACAAACTCGGCGAGATGCTGCGGAACTTCGAGCAGGGTCAGGACATATCCGAACAGCAGGGCAGAGGAAAAGATGAGCAGGATCATCCCGCTGGTGAGCATGGTTGCTCGGAAAATCTGCTTGAGCGTTCTCCAGTTGAGACTACCCCGCTGGAAACCGAGGGCCAGGGCCCCCATACAGCCCACAGCCGCCGCCTCGGTAGGGGTGGCAATCCCGAGATAGATCGATCCCAGGACCAGGAGGATGAGCACCAGGACTGACCATATCCTCGCGAGGGCGGCAAAGCGCATTGCCCAGGTTACCTCTTCCGTCGCCCGCGGCGTCTTGTGCGGTCGGAACTTACTCAGGAGCCAGATATAGGACATCATCATCAGGGATAGCACGATCCCGGGAATAATGCCGCCGATGAACAGTTTCCCCACCGACTCATCCCCCACCACTCCGTAGAGGATCAGGGCCACGCTGGGGGGGATCAGGAGGGCCATGCCGCCCGCTGCTGCCACACACCCCGTTGCCAGGGACTTGTCATAGCCCCGCTTCAACATCTCCGGGATGGCGAAGCTCCCGATGGTGGCAGCCCCCGCAATACTCACCCCACAAAGAGCGCCGAAAATAGCGCATGCCGCCACGCTGGCCATGCCCAGTGAGCCGGAGAGCCGGTTCAACCACCTGCTCGTGGCTGTGTAGATATCGGCGCCTATTCCCGTGATAAAAATGATTTCGCCCATGAGGATGAAGAGGGGAACGGCTACGAGGGTGAACCCCCTCAGCCTGTCGTAGATAACGCCCGGAACGGCTCCGAGCCCTCTCGCCCCCATGAGCAGGAGGATGCCCATAATACCGGCAAGGCCCAGGGCACCGAAGACCGGCATTCCTAAAGCCAGAAGGATGAGAAAAAACAAGATCACGATCAGGCTAATGGTGTTAGGATCCACTTCCGTCCCTCTCCAATTCCTTTCCGGGCATCATCCCCTCCCCCCCATCTGCCCATAGTAAGGACTTCATCCGTTCCCCAATTCTGACGATGAACTGGAACCCCAATACGAGGGCACCAAAGGGAATAAAAGAGTAGGCAATCCAGAGGGGAAAATTCACTAGCGAGCTCGAATGGTAGTCCCCCACGTAGGCCATGATGGCGGTTTGTCCGCCCTTCCACGTGAGCACCCCACAGAAGATTATCGCCAATATCGAGGTCACGATGTCCAAGAATAGCTGAACCTTCTTGGGGAGGATGTGGACCAATGCCAGCATTCGTACGTGGCGATCCTCCCGCAAGACCCACCCTGCGGACATGACGGAAATAAAAACGAGGAGATACTCGCTTATCTCCACGGAGAAGATGGTTGGCCTGTCCAGAACATACCTCACGAAAACCTCATGGGAAACGAGGAGCAGCAGCCCTGCAAGGGCGATTTCCGCAAGGATCTCCGAGAACCAGCTCAGGCGTTCTATTCCCGAGGCTATTGCGCGGAGGATCTTACCCATCTTCGGTCCTTAATTGACCTGCCACAGGAAGGCATAGGTGCCGACCTGTGGCAGGTTTGGGGCTAGAATCTGTCTAATAAGTCTCAGTCTTATACTAGTGGTGCTTTTCCGCGAATTCGATGTACTTCTTCCCCTCCGGTACCTTGCTCAGCCACCACTCATAAACGGGAGCCATTGCCTTCTTGAATTTTGCCAGCTCCTCCGGGGTCGCGATATGAACCTTCACGCCCTTTTCCTTATAGAGTGCGATGGCCTTCTCCATAAAAGCATTGAGCCTCTCAAGTTGCTCCTGGCTTCGCTCGTTGGCCGCCTTTTTCATGATGTCCTGAATGTCCTTGGGCAGGTTGTCCCATTTCTTCTTGTTGATCACGAGGAAGCTGCAGAAGTATGCCATATGCGTCACGGAGAGATGCTCAACGACCTCATAGAGCTTTCGCCCGAGCCCAGTAATGAGGGGACGTGTGCAACCATCGATCGTTCCCCTCTGGAGCGCCAGGTAGAGTTCCCCCGAGCTCATGGTGGTGGGAGCACCCCCCAGGAGCTCCATGGCCTTGCTGGCGGTGGTGCCGGAGACGCCCCACTTCTTGCCCTTCAAGTCTTCCGGCGTATTGACGGGGAAATTCTTCGCGTAAATCTGATAAGGTCCCCCAGCCGCCACATCGAGAACCACCATGTTGTGCTTCAGGAGCTTCTGGTTGATCCCCAGATCCCAGAGGCCTGCATCCAGGGTTTTCTGAAGGCTGGCGGGGCTTCCCCACATAAAGGGGAGATTGCTGATCCCCAGTTCGAGAACGATCCCCGTGTTGTAAATATCGAGGGGCGCCGTCATGTCGATATCCCCACGCTCCAGGGCGGCGAACTCCTCTTTACCCTTGAAAAGCTGGGCTGAATGATACAGCTTAAATTTGACCCTCCCGTTGCTCTGTTTTTCCACTTTTTCCGCGAGATGAACAATGGGCAGCCAGAGGTATTCATACGAAGTGGGCCAATAGGTGGAGAAGACAATCTCTATAGGCTTTGATTTCGCCCCTACTGCTGAGGTAAAGCCGGCGACCATGCCTACGATCACCAATGTCGCTATTATCACACGCACATATTTTGCCTTCATGGATACCTCCTTTCCCTGAAATGAAGAATTGCTCAAAACCCCCCGCGGGTCTTCTGACCCCTCGCCTTGATTTCGCATCACCTCCTTCTGTGCAACATTGATTGGGCACTATTGGAACAACACGTACCAAGTTTGGAAAACCTTGTCAACGGAAATCTTGACCGGAGTTTCCTCGATTTTCTCGAGAACAGCGTTGTTCATGAGCGGAATGTGGATGTATTGGAATTCGGAAAAGGAGCTCTGAGCGCAAAACACGCTCTACAGACACGGACACGAACCACGAACACGAACAGTGAGCGAAGGGATAAGGGGTTTTCCCACCAGAACACCTTTTGAGCGGCGAGGAGCGACCTTTTCGCAAGTCTCGGCTCACATCACGAGCACTGAAGCGAAAGGATTATGGCTTTCTCTCGAGAAAAAGGGGATCTGTCATGAAATCGAATCAGGAGGGGAGTTCTTTCTTCCGTATTAGATGTATTGAGCAACGAGGTCTCCGACCTCGCTTGTGGTCACCCCCATCTTTCCCGCCTCCATGCTCTTCATATGCTTCTGAATAACCTCCATCACCGCCTTCTCGACGAGGCTCGCGGCCTCCGTTTCCCCAAGGTGGTTCAGCATCATGTGACCGGCCATGATGGCAGCCAGGGGATTGATCATGCTTTTCCCCGTATATTTCGGAGCGGAGCCGCCAATGGGCTCGAACATGGAGGTTCCCACGGGGTTGATATTCCCTCCCGCTGCTATACCTAATCCTCCTTGGATTATGGCCCCAAGGTCCGTGATGATATCCCCGAACATATTATCGGTAACGATTACATCGAACCATTCCGGATTCTTGACCATCCACATACAGATGGCATCAACGTGGGCATAGTCCCTCTCTATGTCGGGGTACTCCTCGCCCACCTCGTGAAAGGCCCTTTCCCACAGGTCGAAGGCGTAGGTGAGCGCGTTGGTCTTTCCGCAAAGGGTGAGCTTTTTTGCCCTATTCCGCTTCCGGCAAAACTCGAA
>Ga0180437_10004106_pt1 | contig 21027 bp, 17 predicted proteins | sample SS_ome_4_FD_132410 | JGI IMG/M metagenome (GOLD analysis project Ga0180437, IMG submission 132410) | Hypersaline lake sediment archaeal communities from the Salton Sea, California, USA - SS_3_D_1 metaG | ecosystem: Environmental > Aquatic > Non-marine Saline and Alkaline > Hypersaline >...
ATCCTTGGGCGGTACCTGCGCGTAGAGCCGGGTCAGGTGCGCTTCTGCTATAGCTCCCACGGGAAGCCTGCGTGTGCCATCGGAATGGCACCCAGTGCCATCAGAATGGCACCCAGTGCCATCAGAATGGCACCCAACGCCATCGGAATGGCACCCAGCGCTATCGGAGGGGGGAGGGATACAAGTGGGGGAGATTCAGGAGGGCTGCGGTTCAACCTCGCCCACTCCCACAGGCTGGCGCTTTGCGCTGTGACACGCGGCCGGGAGGTTGGTATCGATCTAGAATACGTGCGGGCTGACCTGGCGGATGAGCGGATCGCGGAGCGATTCTTCTCGACTCGAGAGGTCGCTGCGCTGCGTGCGGTCCCGAAAGGCGCGCGCTTGCAGGCGTTCTTCAACTGTTGGACCCGAAAGGAGGCCTACGTGAAGGCCAGGGGCGAAGGACTCTCTATGCCCTTGGATCAGTTTGACGTCTCACTGGCCCCAGGAGAGCCGGCAGCGCTCGTCAGCACGCCAACAGATCCGCAAGAAGCCTCTCGTTGGTCACTGCAAGATATATCGCCTGCCCCTGGCTACGTAGCGGCAATCGCTGTGGAGGGACGTGACTGGGTGCTCAAGCAATGGCAATGGCCGGGGGTTCGGTAACAAAATCAGCTTTCATCCGTTTTAGTACCATGAGGAAGGACTAGTCCACCCTTTCCCAGAAGGAGGGAACCAAGGGATACGGATACAGGGGGGAGGGGTGAGGGTCCTGCACAGGAGGGCAAAATGGACGGATGAAAGGCGAGGAGTTTCTCAGGTGAAAACATCCCGGTTGAACAATTGACACACGGATTAACGTCTGTTTATCCATCTGCACCGCCAAGTGCGGATGAACCTATACGGTTTAAGGAGGACAAACATGGTTAGCCCATCCCTACGTTCACGTTCCCTTGCGCTCCCGCGCGGTCCTTCGCGGCCACTACTGTTGCTGCTCTTGTTGGGCCTGGCGGCGCTTCTCATTCTCAATCCCACGGCGCGCCCGCTGAGCACCCCTACACCTGCCGTCAACTTCGACTTCGGCAAACTTCCTCTCTCTTTCACTCCCAACGTGGGACAAACTGAACCCGCTGTGAAATTCCAGGTCCACGATATGGGCGGTACGATCTTCTTCACGTCGAGCGAGGCCGTCCTGGCGTTGCCTGCTACGACTTCTGCTGCTCTGTCAGTACTACACCTGCGCTTCGAGGGAGCGAACCCAGCCTCGACGGTAGTTGGCGCTGATCCCCTGCCCGGTATCGCCAACTACTTCGTCGGCGATGATCCCGCTATGTGGCACACCGAACTGCCGACCTACGCCGCCATCGTCTACCGGCAGCTCTACCCGGGCATAGACCTGCGCTACGACGGCACCAGCGGACAACTGAAAGGCACGTACACCCTCGCTCCCGGTGCGGATCCCTCCCTCATTCGCTGGCGCCATGTGGGTGCAGCGGGCGTGCGACTCACTGCCGCGACAGGCCATCTGCTCATCAGTATGGTTGGCAGCAACAAACCGGGTCAAGACCTGATCGAGCGTGCTCCCGTCGCCTGGCAAGATATCGACGGGCGGCGCATCCCTGTGACCGCTCGCTACGTCCTGGCCGACGATGGGTTGGTCGGCCTGGCGCTCGGCAAGTACGACCGCACCAAGCCGTTGACCATTGACCCAACCTTGATCTATAGCACCTATCTCGGTGGCAGCAGCATCGAGGACGCCCAGGGCATCGCCGTCGACGTTGACGGCAATGCAATCGTCACGGGCTCCACGAGCTCAAGCGACTTCCCTACCGCCAACTCCTTCGATGGCACCGATAACGACGGAGATGACGTCTACGTCGCCAAGATCAGCGCTACCGGCGATGCACTCCTCTACAGCACCTACATCGGTGGCCGCGGAGGTGATCGGGGCGGTGGTGTCGCCGTGGACCAGGACGGGTACGCCTACGTCACAGGTGCTACAAACTCGACCGACTTTCCCACACAGAACCCGCTCCAAAGCTCGAAAACGGGGTTGGAGGATGCCTTTGTCCTCAAACTGAGCCCCGACGGCACTTCCCTGATTTACAGTACCTATCTGGGGGGCAGTCACCTCGACGATGCCCAAGGTATTGCCGTCGACGGCGAGGGCAATGCAACCGTCACCGGCTCGACCTTCTCCTCCAACTTCCCTACCCAGGATCCGCTGTATGCTGCGCACGCCGGGGGCTGGGCGGATGGTTACGTCGCCCAGTTGAACGCCAGTGGATCTGCCCTGGTCTATAGCACCTATCTAGGTGGCAGCGGAACCGACAGTGGCATGGCGGTCGTGGTGGACGGCGCGGGCAACGCGTACGTCACCGGCGAAACGACCTCCACCGATTTTCCGACCCAGGATCCTTACCAGAGCGCCAATAACGGTTGGAGTGATATCTATGTCGCCGCGTTGAATGCGGATGGCAGCGACCTGATCTACGCGACCTACCTCGGCGGCGCCGGCAAGGACTATGTCTACGACATCGCCGTGGACAGTGCGGGCAATGCCCACGTCACAGGCCAGACCGAATCCAGCGACTTCCCCACCACCCCGGGTGCCTTCGATACGGAGTGCGGCACCGATGGGGATTGCAACAATGATACCCCGTTCTACACCTACGGCGATGCCTTCGTCGCCAAGCTAAATGACAGCGGGTCTGACCTGCTTTACTCCACGTACCTGGGTGGCAGCGATCTGGACAAGGGAGGGGCCATCGCCGTAGACGGCGACGGCAATGCAACTGTCACGGGCGACACCAACTCAGACGACTTCCCCACCGAGGATCCGATGCAGGGCTATGGCGGTGATGCCGACGCATTCCTGCTCAGGCTCAGTAGCGATGGCAGCGGACTGATCTACTCCACCTACCTGGGTGGCAGTACCAGCGACTACGGCACCGGGGTCGTGGTCGACGACGCTGGCGATGCGTACGTGGCCGGGATCACCTTCTCCGACGACTTCCCGGTCGAAGCACCCTTGTATGACACCTATCGGGGCACCGGCGATGTCTTCGTCGCCAAGATCAGCGGTGAACCCTCCGTGCCACCGGCGCCCGGCCCCAACCTCCGCGGTTCACGCAAGACCGTCTCTCGGCATGCGGTTGTCTCCGGTGACACACTGTCTTGCACCATCGAATTGCGCAATAGCGGCACGGTCGCGGCCACTGCTACCGTCACCGATCCGCTACCCGAGGAGATTGACTACGTGGACGGCTCAGCGACCGAGGGTGGCGTCTACGATCCGGCCACGCGGACGCTTACCTGGAATGACGTCGCCGTAGGCGCAGGAGAGGCGGTAAGCCTTTCCTTCCAGGTCACCGCGACAACAGTGGACACACCCACGCTTATCTGCAACACGGCTACCGTTGCTGCCGGCGATGACTCATTCGAGCGCCATGCTTGGGTCCTCCTGATGCCGACCGCGCTCGGCCCTGATCTGCGGGCTTCATACAAAGTCGCCTCGCAGTACAAGGTGGAATCTGAGGAGACACTGACCTACACCATTCGCCTGCACAATGGTAACACAGTCGCGGCTGTCGCTACCGTCACCGACCCGGTTCCGGAGGAAATGGAGTACGTCACCGGTTCGGCGAACGAGGGCGGCGTCTACGATCCCGCCACCGAGACCCTGACGTGGAGTGACGTGTCTGTGCCGGCTGGGGATAGCTTGTCGCTCTCCTTTGCCGTGACGGCAAACACGGTCGAACATCCCACGCCTGTGGTCAACACGGCCACGATCACCACGGACGGGGAGTCGTTTGACCGAAGCGCGGTCGTCTTGGTGGTTCCCGAACCGACCGCCGAAGACACCTCCCGGCCGGTGGTCCATAGCCTGACCATCGACGAGCAGGACGTGCTGACCGAGCCATCCGTCACACTCCATATCTCGGCCACCGACGACGTTGGCCTCAATGAGATGTACGTGCGCGAGTGGCAGTGGGATCCGTCACCGATACCACGTTGGCGGACGGTCGAATCCAGCGGGTGGGTACCCTTCCAGGCGGACTATCCCTGGACGCTGGGCGAGGAAAGCGGCACGCACTTCGTGGGGGTGTGGGTGAACGACGAGGCGTCGAACCTCTCGCGGTTGAACCGCAACGCCCTCGACTTTGCCAGCCTGCTTCTGCCAGCGGAGACAGTGTCCAGATTCCGTATCGTTCCCTACCAGGTCTACTACGAGGAGGACGTAGCAGTCACCGCCCAACTCGAACCCTCCGAAGGCGACCCTGACCTCTACGTCTGGTACCCGGACTACGATCTTTGGCCACCAGATCAGGAGAGCACGCTGCCAGGCTCGTCCACAGACGAGGTGAGCTTCACCACACCCCAGGCAGGAACCTACCTCTTCCTCGTGTACGGCGACACCGCTGCTACCTACGACTTCAGCATCACGCCCGGCGGGGGCCCGGATGCTACAGGAACCACCGTCGCTGTGAGTCAGGGAATGGGTCTGTTGGCATCCGAAAACGTCACATTCGACAAACCTCCGATTCAGGATCTCGTGTCTCTCTTGTTCGCCAGCGGGTTGGATCCATTGGGCTCTCCTGCAGCCGTGGGACCCTTTGAAATGCACCTGCCGATCATCATCAAGTAGAATGAGCAGAAACCCTAGAGATCTGTGGCTGCTCCCGCCGGGCTGATCCCCGGCGGGAGTACGCCACCTCTATGATTATGCCTTGTATCCTTACCTGCCCGCAAAGCCCAAAACCAAACGTCCGGAGGACCAAACATGAACGACAGGGAACTTGTCGAACGGTACAATGCAGGAGAGCGCGACTTCCGTGTGGCCAAACTGGCGTACTCCAACTTGATCGGCGTCCCACTGAACGGCATTAACCTCAGCCAGGTCAGCCTCTTCTCGGCCAGAATGAATCAGGCCGACCTGAGAGATGCCAACCTGAGCAAGGCGAACCTGACCGGGGCTGACCTGAGAGATGCCAATCTGGCGGGCGCTGACCTGACTGAGTCCAGCCTTACGGGGGCTAAGCTTGCACGAGCCGATCTCTCTGGCGGGAAAACCAGCTTGAGCGGGGCGAACCTCACCTGGGCCGACCTGAGAGATGCCAATCTGAGAGGTGTCAATCTGAGTGGTGCCAACCTGACCGGCGCCAAACTGATTCGGACTGATCTACGCGATGCCGATATGACCGGTGCCGACCTGACCGACGCTGAATTAAACGAGGCCAACCTCAGCGGTGCCAATCTGGAAGGTGCCCGGCTAACCGCCGCCAAATTTGATGGGGCCATCATGCCCGACGGGAAAACACGTTCTGGCAACCAAGGGTTGCCGTAACCGTAGGTTGCCACGACCCCCGGTTGTCACTCGCTGACTCGCTCATTCGTTCCATGATTCCGGAGACCTGTGACATCATGTGGAACACCCCCGACGAAACCTCTCCTCCGCGGGAGAGGCCGCTTGCCCGCAGCGATGCCCAAAGCGTGACAGGCAGCCCCGACGAAGCGACCCTGGTGGAGCGTGCCATTCGTGGGGATACCGCCGCCTTTGGCACCCTCTATCAGCTCCACCTGGATGCCATCTATCGCTACGTCTATCTGCGAGTCGGAAACCAGGCCGACGCTGAGGACCTCACCGAGCAGACCTTCTTGAAGGCGTGGGAAGCCTTGCCCCGCTACAAGCACCGTGGGTACCCGTTTACCAGTTGGCTCTATCGCATTGCCCACAATCTGGTTGTGGACCATCATCGCCGCCGCAAGCCTGTCCTCTCTGACCCACAGTCAGACAGGGTTGCGCGCGACAACACGCAACCCGCCATTTTGGATCAGGTCATCAGAGCCGAAGAGGCGCAAACACTCGCTTCAGCCATTGCTCAACTGTCCGAGGAACAGCAGCAGATCGTAATCCTCCGGTTTGTCGAGGGACTCAAACATGCCGAGGTCGCTCGGATTATGGACAAGAGTGAGGGTGCCTGCCGCGTCATGCAGCATCGCGCCCTGGTCGCCTTGAACCGCCTTCTGACCGGCCCGCGTGACGAAGAGTAATCCATGCCTAGCCCATCTACCGGTTTCGAGCACATCTTGGATGACTGCGTCGTAGCCATTCAAGAGCAGGGCCAGACAGTTGAGAACTGCCTGGCCCGCTACCCGGCCCATCGAGAGGAATTGGAACCCCTCCTCTGCCTGGTCGCCCGCCTGGAATCTGCGCGCACGCTGAAGGCTCCAGCGGCGCTTCGCCAGCTCCCACGCAGCTCGATCGAAGCCCAGCAGGCCGAGGCCGAGCAAGCCCCCGACGACCCGCACCCTTTGCGTGACGCAGTGCAGAAGGTTCGCTTCATCTTTCGCTGGCCTGGGGACTTGCGTGGGGGACAGCCCTCGTGGTTCCTTCGGAGACGTCGAGCGACAATTATGATTGGGGCCCTGATTGCTGTCTTGATGTTGGCGGGCGCTGGAACAGTCCATGCCTCGGCTGATGCGCTGCCGGGCCACGCCCTCTATCCCGTCAAGACGACCGTCGAAGACGTGCGCCTGGCGGTGTCAATCAGCGATGCGGAAGACGCCAGGCTACGTCTGGAGTTTGCTGCCAGGCGGCTGGACGAGGTGATCGCCTTGATGGAGGAGGGAGAAGCACAGGATGTTGGGCAAACGCCGGCGGAATATGTCGAACAAGCGCTGGCGGATTACGCAGTCCAAGTTGAACGTGCACTCGACTCATTTCGGGAGGATACCACCCTGTCCACCGATGACCAGGCGCTCCTGGCTAGCTTGCTCGTTCAGTCCTTGCCCGGCCACCGCGCCAAGCTGGCCGTCCTCCTTGCCCCCGTGCTGGCCGCTGACCAGCCGGCCACCGCCCGGCCGGGGGTCGCATTGGCCGTGAGCGCCTACGAGAAAGCGCGCGTCCATGCGCTGGACGTGGCTACCGGAGCGGACGGCGAGATAATCGAATCGCTTCCAGCACTGCCGCAGCCCCCCTCGCCTGACCTCCCGCCGCAGCCACCCACGCCTGTGCCGTTGCCGCAACTGCCCACGCCGGCCCCATCGCTGCCCCCATCCACCGCTGTCCCAACGCCGCGACCGCCCACCTCTGTTCCTTCGTTGCATCCGCCCACCGCTACCCCGTTACCTCAGCCCCCCGCCGCTGTACCGTCGCCGCAACTCTCCACCGCTGTCGCGTCGCCCCAATCGCCTACGCCCACCCCGTCGTTACAACGACCAACCTCCATTCCGTCGCCGCAGCCACCCACGTCGGTCCCATCGCCGCAGCCGCCTACGTCCGCTCCGTCGCCACAACCACCTACGCTTGCCCCATCACGCCAACCACCCACGTCCGTCCCGTCACCGCAACCGCCCACACCTATCCCGTCGCTGGAGTGGCCAGACTGGCCGACGCTGCCGGTTGTGCCAACGCCACCAGACTGGCCGACGCCGCCCAAGGTGCCGGTGCCACCTGGCTGGCCAACGCCACCTGCGTGGCCGACGCCGCCCGAGGAATAATCATCGCCCGATCAATCGATGTCATTCGATCGTGGGATTCACGTGGGGAGGGGCTCCGGGTGGTCTGCCGTGGGTGGCACAGTCATTTCACCTCGTGTTCATTGTGATCTGCAAGCAGTTCGTGTTACTCGCTCAAGCTCCATGATAGATCAAAGCTGCCGCTCGTATCCTCTCCTTCGATGTGTATGGTGTAGACTCCCTGCCGCGACGCCGTCAGAGCGACTGTGTCAGAGCCATCCTCGCGAAATGGCTTCTCCCACAGGCTTTCGCCGTCAGGGTCGACGATCGCAAGCACCAGCGTCCCTTTCTCGACGGTGACGTCGTAGTCGAGCGTGATGGTCTGACCCTCTTGGGCGCGGAGCGTCTTCCTCTCCACCCCTTGGAATGAGGCATACTTCGCGTTCTTGTGGTTGAGGCCGCTGGATTCCCTCCATCCGATTCGGATGCCACGGCTGCTGCCACACCCGGCCAGCAAGGTGGTCGCCAAGACGAGTGCAAGACTTGTTAATGCGATGCGGTTCTTTAGTTTCATCTCGATTTCCTCCTGTATCTTTGCAACCATCGGTCAGTTCATATTGTACACGAAACAACTTCACATCACATCGGCCAGCCAGGGAGTTTGGTACCTGTACGAGTGGTCAGTCCTTGCCCTGGGCAGGTGGCCAGGTTCTTCATTGGTGGCATTGGGGGAGGATGGGGCGTAGGCGGTGATCTGTCGGTGACTCCCGAGCCGTGTCCTGCTGGTATTGTGGTCCCTCTTGTGTATAATACAATTAGTGAGTCAATCGAAAATGGAAGGTGTGAATGGATCGTATGAATCGCCCCTCTTTGAGCCAGAGAATTGAAGCCGCACAAAGTCATATCGAGTCGCTGATCGATCGCGCTGGCCCGGCAACGGGTTCACACGGAGCAGGAGCGGAGTTCTTGCAGGAAACCTCGGCTCTCGTGAAAGAGCTGCAGGCCATCGGTGAGGAGTTGGGCCGGCAGAGAGAAGAGCTGGACCACGAAGGACGCAGCAACCGAATGCTGGCGCAGGTCCGCAAGGATCGAGACAGCGCGGAGACGCTGGCCACAGCGCTGGAGGCGGAACGGCGCGTGCTCCAGGTGATTATGGAAAACACGCGCGCCCAATTGGCCTACCTGGATCCCGAGTTCAACTTCCTCCGGGTTAACTCCGCCTATGTCCGGGGCTCTGGCTTTCGCAGAGAGCAGTTGATCGGGCACAATCATTTTGATCTGTTCCCCGATCCCGAGAACCGGGCGATCTTTGAGCGGGTCCGAGACACAGGCGAACCGGTCGCGTTCCGCGCCAAGCCGTTCGAGTTCCCTGGACGGCCCGCTCTGGGGATCACCTATTGGGACTGGACCTTGGTTCCGATCGAGGGAGAGGGAGAGCAGGCCCAAGGGCTGGTGCTCTCGCTGATCGACGTGACCGAGCGTGAGCGGACGCGTAGAGCGCTGCGCCGGTATGCCGATCGCCTACAGGTTCTCCGCGAGATGGATCAAGCCATCCTGGCTGCCGAATCGGTGAACGAAATTGCCAGGCGCACCCTGCGCTACGTGCCACGACTGATACCTTGCCTGCAAGCCACGGTCGCATTGTTCGATCTTGAAGCGGGCGAGATGTCAGTATTTCCCCTCCACGCGGAGAGCGAGGCCCGGGAGAGCGAGGGATGGCGCAGCCCACTGGATGCAGATTGGGCCGTCGAAAACCTGGGCCAGGGCCAGATCTACGCGGCGGAGGATGTCCAGGCTCTTTCGTCACGGCCGTGGCTGGTGGAAGCTATGCACGTTGATGGAGTGCGCGCGTTCTTCAGTGTGCCCCTGATCGTCCGGGGACAACTGATCGGCTCCCTAAACCTGGGAATGGCCAGCCCTGGGACGTTGGATCCTGAGCATGTGGAGATTGCCCGCGAGACAGGCGACCAACTGGCAATCGCGATCCAACAGGCCCGTCTGCACGAACACTTGGAGCAGCATGCCGATGACCTGGAAAGGGAGGTGGCGCGGCGTACCCGGGCATTGCGTGCCAGCGAAGCCCGATTTCGGGCTGTCTTTCAGGGAGCGGGTGTCGGCATTGTGCTTACAGATAGAACGGGTCGCGTATTGGACGTCAATCCGGCCTTGCAGGAGATGTTGGGGTACAATGCTGAGGAATTGGTGGGCCTGCTGTTCACGGACTTACCGCGGCATCTGGATGACGACGCGGACGATGACGACCAGTTTGCTGATCTCATTGCGGGGAAACGCGATCTGTTCAGGACGGATAGGCGGTATGTCCGGCAGGATGGCGAGTCTGTGTGGGCCAATTTGACCGTGTCCCTGGTCCGCGGGAGTAGGGGCACCCCCCGACACGCCATCGCCATGGTAGACGACATCACCGAATGGAAACAGGCTCAAGCAGCTCTGATCCAGTCCGAGAAGCTGGCCGTCACAGGCCGGCTGGCCGCTTCGCTGGCCCACGAGATCAACAATCCCTTGCAGTCGGTCATCGGTTGTCTCGGCCTGGCGGAGGAGTCGCTGGCTGCGGGGGACGAGGAGGATGTGTTTGAGCTTCTTCAGATCGGTACAGAGGAGTTGGAGCGCGCGGCCGGTATCGTGGGCCAGTTGCGGGACCTGAATCAACCCTCGAGACCGGAGGACAAAGAGCCTACTGATGTACGTGTGCTCCTGGGGCAGGTGCTGATGTTGACGAAGAAGCAGAGCCAGAAGCGTGGTGTGGTCGTGACCCTGGATGCGCCCGAAGATGAGCTCACGCTAATGCTGGTTCCCGACCGTATGCAGCAGGTATTCCTGAACCTGGTGCTCAATGCCGTAGAAGCGATGCCCCGTGGGGGGCGGTTAGAGGTTGGCGTGTGCCCCACCGCTGAGCCTCGTGGCGCGAGCATATCGTTTTCCGACAGCGGGCGCGGTATCGCCCCCGCCGACTTATCTCACATATTCGATCCCTTCTACACGACCAAACCCGACGGTCTGGGTCTGGGGTTGTACGTCACCCGCAATATCGTTAAGCAGCACGGTGGACACATCGAGGTGAAGAGCTGCGTGGGACAGGGGACCACGTTTGAAGTTTGGCTGCCCGTGTGAGCAGGGGGCGGGTGCTGGCGCGGTGCACGATTGAGGTGTATCTCAGCTTAGGAGGGGGGCAATGACAGAACTGGTGCGCAGCCTGGTGGTGGACGACGAAGAGCGGATCCGCTTCACGCTGAAAAAGACCCTGCAGCGCGTTGGCCACGTGGTGACGGTGGCGGCCAGCGGCGAGGAGGCGTTGGAATTGATGCGGGAGACTGCCTTCGACGTGGCAATCGTGGACCTGAACCTGGGTGGCCACGTGGATGGCCTCCAGGTGATCGAGGGAATACGATGGCGCTGGCCGGAGACGGCCGTCGTCATCCTCACAGCCCACGGTTCGCTGGAGTCGGCCATTACCGCTATCCGTGAGGGGGTGGACGATTATCTGCTCAAGCCGGCCAAACCGGCGGAGGTGCGGAGTGCTGTGCAGAAGGCGCTGGATCTCCGGAGTAGCAGGCGCAGCTCGAAAGCGGATGCAGGTCGGCGCACCTTGCAGCGCGGCAGTTTCTTCGTGGATCTGCAGCAGCATCTTGCTACCCTGGATGGACGACGGCTGGAGCTTACGCCGCAGGAACTCAAGCTGTTGGTCCATATGATGCAGAACGACCACCGCGTGGTTCCCCCGCCGGAATTGGTGCGGGCGGTGCGGGGGTTTGAGCCCGAAAGTATGCAGGAGGCCCGGCAGATCATCAAGTGGTACATCCACCGTCTGCGGCGTAAGGTGGAGGTCGACCCTTCTCAGCCCCGCCATATTCTCAATGTGCGTGGGGTGGGGTACAAATTTGAGGAGTAGAGTTCTACCTTGAGAGAACGCGCTCAAAGCTGACCAACCGTTCCAACCAAATTCCAACGTTCTTGCACGAACCTCAGCGGCAGTCCTAACCGAGTCCATCGGTTGGGGACTGCCTTTTGTGTTACCATGGGTCTGGTGGCGATGGCCGATCGCCTCTTGAGCTGGCTCTGTACAGGCTGAAGGATAGGGGGAGAAGCAAGAGGAAAAAGAAAATGGATGTGCGCAAACACATATTGATCGTTGATGACGACGAGCGGGTGCGGTTCGTCCTGCGCCGTGCCTTGATGGGGATGGATGGCGCATATGAGATTGCGACAGCCCCGAGTGGCAGTGAAGCTCTGAATAGGGCCAGGGCGAAGTCCTTCGACCTGGTCATCACTGACCTGAGGATGCCGGATATGGACGGCGTGGAGCTCACAGAGGCGATTAAGGGCTCCGATGCCCGTACCGCTGTGGTCTGGATCACCGCCTATGGCTGCTATGAGCTTGCGGATGAAGCGGACAGGTTGTCTGTGTACGACTGTCTGGAGAAACCGTTGAAGGTGGCACAGATCCGGCGGATCGTGCAGGAGGCGTTGGAGGGCGATGCGGAGAAGAACCCCCCGTCTCGCTGAAAAAGAGCCAATAGGGGTTGCATATCTTGATTTGGATCATCCAGGAGGTTAACTGACGATGGAGAACACCTATACGTATATCGCTCGCAGCGCCGAAGATCCGGCGCAGGTCGTGACGTTCACCTTGTACGACCACAGCCTGTCTATCGGTCTGGGGGCGCCGCTTGAGCATCTCGAGCGGGCTGTACAGTCCGCCACCGCCGATGTCGAGAATGAGGAGAAGCGCAGGTTCCCGGTTCAACCATGGCTCAGGCCCGTGGCGATTTCCCTCGTCGAGCGGGGCACGCATCCCTTCGACGTGTCCGACGTCAGCGCCGTCGCGCAGGACGATTGGCTGAGCGTCAGAGCCTGGTTCCGGAGCGGCGGCCTGCGCCTCGTGCCCATCACTCTCCTTCGAGGGCGGGTGGACAACCCCGAGGCAGCCCAAGCCTTTGCACAGGAACTAGACCGGCGTAGGGCATCCGCTGCGGGCCTGTCCAGGTGGTTGGGCGTATTGGACTACTGGGCCACCTGGCTTGTGGGAGGTTTCCTGATGGTCGTCCTGTTTCAGGTTTGGCGCCGCAGGAAAGACCACGTGGCTGGATAGCCGTGGAACTGTGTCCCGGTTCTGGGAGAAGATCGATTGGTGAGTAAGGCGTTCGTGGTTCTCAATCCCGTGGCGGGAAACAGTGACGCGGGGGCCCTCCGGCAGTCGCTGGAACGTCGCTTTGCGGACGTAGACTGGTCCTATGAAGTCTATCGGACAACCGGCGAGGAGCGTGTGACGGAGATCGTCCGGGCGGCGCTGGATCGGGATTTCGACGTCTTTGTCGCGGTCGGAGGCGATGGAACTGTGTCGGGCGTGGCCGCTGGCCTCGTGCACACAGACATTCCGTTGGGGATCATTCCGGTTGGCACCGGGAACGCGCTCGCTCGCGATTTGGGCGTTCCGCTGAACTCCGAAGAGGCACTGCGGCTGCTGACCGGGGAGCACAGTGTGGTGGATATCGATGCCATGCAGGCCGGTGACCGGATTTACTTGCTGAACGTGACCGTTGGCATCAGCGCCGTGGTGATGCGTGACACGGAGCGACAGGACAAACGCCGGTTGGGTATGCTTGCCTATGTCTGGACGGGGTTCCGGAAGCTTCTTGGCTGGCAGCCACACCGGTTCAATGTCGTGGCGGACGGCCAGATGCACCGATTTCGAGCGTCTGAAGTTGCGGTTGTCAATGCAGGTGCCATTGGGGACCCGTCGCTGCGTTGGGGGCCACAGGTGCATTTGGATGATGGCCGACTCGATGCGTGTGTCCTGCGTGCTCAGAGCGCGGCCGGTTATCTCAGGCTGGCCTGGAGCATGCTGCTGCACCGACAGAGGCGCGATCCTGGTCTGCGCTGTCTGGTTGTGGAAAGACACATCACGATCCACACCGGCCGGCCGTTGCCGGTGCAGGCGGATGGCGAATTCGTCGGACACACACCTGTGGATATTTCTGTAGTGCCCGGCGCTGTGAGGATGATTGTGCCGCAGTCTTGGCCCCTCCGTTGAGCCAGCCTCGCGAGGGAAAGCTGCGCCTGGCGAGCGGGCGATTTCGCCGCCTCCGCCGTCAGACAGGAATTTGACGGATGTAGTGCCTTATGTTATAATATACCAGATAGTGATATATCAAATAGTTATATGAGCTTCTGTTGTGAGCGGGTAACGGTGCGGCAGCGTCACTATCGGAGGTGGCATAGGGGGTCTTTCCTGGTTTCTGTCTTGGTTCTCTGGGGTGCAGATCAGGGTTCTGCTGGTGACCTGGCACTATAGCTCGCTCCCTACGCGGGTGGTGGGTGTGCAGGTCTGTTTTCTTTACGTGTGATGAATGCTCTGCCTGCAATGGCAGGTTCTGAGCTGTCTGGGGACAAGTTGGGAAGGAGATATGGAGAATTTCAAGCTGCAAGAGCAATCGGATCAGATCGTGGCGCTGTTGGAGAAGGCTGATGAACAGGGAAATGTCACCGTGGATGAGATACTGGATGCTTTTCCTGAAGTGGAGGAGGATCTCCATCAACTCGAAGATCTGATTGCCTGTCTCTATGACCAGGGCATCGCGATCTACGAAAGCCAAGAGGATGCCGAAGGGCTCGATGAGCAGGTTGAAGACGATCTAGCGAGCGAAGCGGAGCGCGCAGGCACCTTCGACTTGAGCCGCGTTGCTGCCGACGACATGGTCAGTTTGTACTTCAGAGAGATGAGCTCTATGCCTCTCCTGACGCAAGAGGAAGAGATAGAGCTGGCCAAGCGAATGGAGCGGGGCAAGGATGCACAACGTCAACTGGCCCAGAACGGCCACGATGCCCAGGAGAAAGTCCGGTTAAGAGGCGTGATCGAGCAGGGAGAGTCGGCGCGCGACCATCTTATCTGGGCGAACACTCGCCTCGTGGTGAGTGTGGCCAAGAAGTACAGGGGCCAGGGATTGCCTTTCCTGGATCTGATCCAGGCCGGGAACCTGGGGCTGATCAAGGCGGCGGACAAGTTCAACTATCGACGGGGAAATAAGTTCGCTACCTATGCTACCTGGTGGATCCGTCAATCCGTTACGCGGTCCCTCGCTATGCAGGGACGCACCGTCCGCATCCCGGTCCATATGGGCGACCGCATCCGCAAACTCTACGGGGTTGCTCAACGACTGGAGCAGGATCTAGGCCATCGGCCGACACCGGAAGCGATTGCTGAGGAGATGGGTATAGAACCCCAACGGGTACGCTGGATGCTGCGGATCTCGAGACGCCCGCTCTCTTTGGAGCGGCCGGTGGGCGAGGAGGAGGATAGTGAGTTGGGCAGCTTCATTGAGGATGAGCATGCTCCTTCGCCGACCGAGATCGCCGAGCGGAGTCTGCTGCGCGAGGATCTGGAGCAGATGTTGTCCACGCTCGCGCCTCGGGAAGCTCGTGTGCTCCGCTTGCGCTTTGGTATGCAGGACGGCCGCACCTGCACCTTGGAACAGGTGGGGAACAAGCTGGGCGTAACCCGAGAGCGGGCCCGCCAGATCGAGCGCAAGGCCCTCAGGAAGCTGCGACATCCGCGCCACAGTCGTATGTTGCGGGATTACCTTAGATGAGAGAAGCTGGCAGCAGGCTCATCCATCTGTGCCACTCGAAGCAAAAAGGCATCCATAGGGGTGCCTTTTCATTGCTCACACACCCGTGCGTCGGATACGGATACTCCGAGGTGTAGCAACCGTGGTCGCTCCGACCAAGACCTCCAAATCGTAGCCTCTTAAGACTTGTTCCAGGAGCTCGACGATCGGTCGGATACCAGCCTTGTCGGGGCGTAGGAGCAGAACCCCGGCGTGATTTCCCGGTGGGTAGATGCGCACGTCGGCAAAACCCTTGTCGGCTGTAACCAGAAATCTAAGCTCTGCCTGCACAGCTTGCCACAGTGCCGGGTCTTTCCATCCTCCCATACCTTGTTCTACTACCCCTTCTGCCTGGTAGCCGTGCTCCCTAAGCATCTGGACAGTGGCTCTGGGCAAGTCCTCGTCTACTTTGACACGCATTGTTATCTCTAAGCAGGTAGTGGAGCCAGAATATCCTGGTGTATTGCCTCAGCGGCATAATCCAGCGCTGCCAGAATATCCTCTGTGCTTAGTTGAGGATAGGCATCCAGGATTTCTTGCCATTCCATTCCATCAGCCAAGCTCCCCAGGATGATAGTGACAGGAATGCGTGTTCCTTTGATGCATGGCTCACCGTGGTGGAGATCTGGTGCGATCACGATTCTGTTCTGCCATTGCACACGGGTCATTTCTGCCTCCTTACTGATACCATCCTCGCTTGATGCAGGTGGCTTGCTCTATTATACCAAACCACGACGCCTGTACAAATGAACGCCAACTTTGATTCATTTCATCTCAGTGATGTTTGATAGTCGGCGACTGCCCATCGAGTCTTGCGCCATATACAACTAAGCTTAATTGCCTACATCGAACTTGGGTGGGCTGCTGCATCTTTTGTCGAACAAATAGTGCGACACCATGTACTCGCTCCCCCTGCCCGACCCCCAGGTCTCCTCACATACCAGGAAGAACAGCCGCCAGTTGACCAGCCAACGTGTCTCCTGGTCGGGACCGTACGTCTGGGCCAGGACGTCGCGCACCTCGGCCTCGTGGCGGTCCAGCTTCTCCAGCCACGCCCGGAGTGTGCGCGCGTAGTGGGTGCCCGAGATGCGCCAGTGGTCGGCCAGCCGCAGGTCGCGCTGGAAGTGGAGCAGCAGGTCGTCGGAGGGCATCGTGCCGCCGGTGAAGAAGGTCTGCGCCATCCAGTTGTCCGCGTCGCCGGCCTGGAACTCGAACGCGAACTCGCGATGGCTGAAGATGTGCACGAATAGTTTCCCCGCCGGCTTGAGCAGCGAACCGATCCGGGCCATCAGGCGCCCGTAGTTCTTCATGTGCTCGAACATCTCGATCGACATCACGCGGTCGAACCTCCGGTCGGTCTGGAAGTCGTTCGCGTCGGCCACCAGCGGTTCCACGTTCCCGAACCCCTGCGCGCGGCACTGGGCCTCGATGTGCGCGATCTGCGGGCCGGAGTTGGAGACCGCCAGGACGCGGCAGTTGGGGTAGTGCTCCGCGATCCACAGCGCGAGCGAGCCCCACCCGCAGCCCAGGTCGAGGACGTCCATACCGTCCTCGACCTGCGCCCGGTCGCAGGTCAGGTGCAGCATCGCCTCCTCGGCCTGGTCGATGGTCCGGACCCCCTCCGGCCAGTAGCAGCAACTGTACTTGAGCCGCCGGCCCAATACCAGCCAGAAGAACTCGGGCGGGACCTCGTAGTGCTGGCGGTTCGCGTCGTCGGTGTGGACGGCGATCGGGCTGCGGTGCAGCTTCTCGATCAGCGCGCGGCGGTCAGCCTCGCGCTGATCGAAGCCCATGCGGTACCGCTGTCGCTCGCTGGCCGTCAGGATAGCGCGCAAACCCAGCCGGATTAACCAGTCCGGTATCCGGTTTGTCTGAATCAGGCGGATGGCCCACATGGGATCGCTGCATCCACGTCCTACTTGCCGGCCACGATCGCTGACAAGTCTTCCTCGACCGTGGCGATGGGCTTGACGTCAAAGTTTTCAACCAGGACCTTGAGCACGTTGGGCGAGACAAAAGCGGGCAGCGTCGGGCCGAGCCGGATGTGTTTGACGTTCAAGGAAAGCAACGCCAGCAACACGATGACGGCCTTCTGCTCATACCAACTGATGTCGTACGAGATGGGCAGGTCGTTGATGTCGTCCAACTTGAAGGCTTCTGCCAGCTTCTGAGCGATGGCGATCAGTGAGTAGGAGTCGTTGCACTGTCCGGCGTCCAGGATCCGTGGAATGCCGCCAATATCGCCCAGGTCGAGTTTGTTGTAGCGGTACTTGGCGCAGCCGGCCGTGAGGATGACGTGGTCCTTGGGCAATCTCCTGGCGATCTCGGTGTAATACTCGCGGGACTTGTGCCGACCATCGCAACCGGCCATGACGACGAATCGCTTGATTGCCCCGCTCTTGACCGCCTCGATGACTTTATCGGCCACGCTCATCACCGCAGCGTGGGCGAACCCGATCGGAATCGTGCCCCGTTCGAGTTCCTGCGGGCCTTCCAATTCCAGTGCCCTGGCGATGACCGGTGAGAAGTCCTTCTGTTCCCCATCGCGGCGATCGGGAATGTGGGTGATGCCGGGCCAACCGACCATGCCGGTGGTGAACAGCCGGTCCGTGTAGCTGTCCCTCGGTGGAACCAGGCAATTCGTCGTCAGCAAGATGGCCCCGCCGAACGTCTCAAATTCCTTCTTCTGGTGCCACCACGAACCGCCGTAGTTCCCAATCAGGTGCGGGTACTTCTTGAAAGCGGGATAGGCATTGGTCGGCAACATTTCGCCGTGGGTGTAGACATTGACCCCTTTGCCTTCGGTCTGCTGAAGCAGCTCATCCAGGTCCCTCAAGTCGTGCCCGCTGATGAGGATCGCCGGGCCCTCCTCAACGCCGAGATTGACCTGCGTCGGCTCGGGGTTGCCGTAGGTGCCGGTGTTGGCTGCGTCGAGCAGGCGCATCCCTTCCACGCCCATTTGGCCACATCTGAGCACCATCCCCACCATGTCGTTCACCGATGCGCCCTCGTCTGTCGTGGCTAACAGACCTTCCTGCAAGAATGCCAACAGTTCATCGTTGTAGTGCTCCAGGACGTAGGCGTGGTCCGTGTACGCGGCGAGGCCCTTGAGACCGTAGGTCAGCAACTCTCGCAGCGAACGGATATCCTCGTCCAGGTCGGGGTTGGCCATGACGCCGACGCTTGAGCCTTTCTGGATCAATTCCGCCAGATCGTCCGTCTTGGGGACCCAGGTCGCCATCTCCGGCAGCGATTGCGGCCGGTCGGTTGCTGCAATTTGCGCCTTGAGCCGATCTCTCAGTTCGATCGCTTTGTGCACCAACGCAGCAAATCGCTGGGGGTCAAAGTTGGCATTGGTGATTGTGGCGAAGAGCGATTGCGCGACGAACAGATCTGTCTCGGAGTCAGAAATCCCCTCGGCTCTGGCCTTGACCCCGTAGAACGAAATGCCCTTCAGGAGCCAAATCAGCAAATCCTGCAGATTGGCCACGTCGTCGGTCTTTCCGCAGACGCCGCGAACCGTGCATCCTTCGTTCTTTGCCGTTTCCTGGCATTGAAAACAGAACATTCCCATATTCTTCCTTGCTCCTTTCAGTGGGTAAACTCTGGCGTCCTATATGTTCTAGAACCACTGTCAGTGTAGCAGAAATGCGCTCGCCTGTCTACGACATAAGTCGCATTGGGTTGTTCCCTCAATACCCCAGTTGCTTGCTCCGGCGGTGCATCCGTATGGAAGGCAACAGGAACAGAACGCCGCTGGCCAACAGTATGGCTACGTCCAGCCACGGATGGAGCAGGCCGGTCCCCAACACGGCGTGGTTCATCAAATCCTGGGCATAGGTCAGCGGCGAGACATAGGCCACCGCTCGCGCCGCCGCTCCCATCTCCGACAGTGGGACGAAGACGCCACTGATGAAAAGCAACCCCCAACGCAGCAGTGTGCTGGGCATCTGCACGTCGCCCGGGTTGCGTGTGGGGATGGAGCCAAAGATCAGTCCCAGCGTCGAGAATGAGAATGACCCCAGAAGCACGCCGCTGACCAACAGCCACGGCCGGGCGACGGTTGCTCCGAAGACCACCACGCCGACGAGCAGGGCAAAGCTCGACACGCCGATGGCGAAGAGGGCGCCCACCGCCGTCTTGCCCAGAAGCAGCGCCAGCAGTGACATCGGGGCCGCCATCAGCCGGTCGTAGGTGCCCAGGCGGCGCTCCAAAGGGATGATAAACGGTCCGGCGGCAGCGGCGGTGAAGAAGACGGTCAGCGCCAGCAGCCGCGCCACCCCCTGCGCCGCTGCCATCTCTCGCCTGACCGAGAAGGAGAAGAACATGAAGAACGGCATCATGAAGCCGAACATGACCATCCCCGGCTTGAGGTAGTAGACCTTCATGTCCTTGGCGGTCACGGTCCACGCCTGGGCCAATTCGTCCCACAATCGCCGATACCATCTATTTTTCATCTCCGGCCTCCCATCCTCCGCCGTCGGGGCTTGCCTTTTTGGGCCTCGTGTCGCACCGTGCCCACCTGCTGGCCGGTGATGTCCAGGAAAACGTCCTCTAGGCTGGGGCCGAGGGTGCTCAGGCTGACCACCCGCAGATCGTGCGAGCGGGCATGGTCCATCACCTGGGGGAGCAGGGCCGACGGGTCCTCGGTGTACAGCCGCCACTTGTCCCCCATCTTGACCGCAGTGGTCACCCCCGAGAGCGCAGACAGCGACTCGCCGTGGGCCTGGCCATCCGGCTCCAGCGCCACTTCCACCGACTGCACCCGCCGGAAGGCCTGCTTCAGCCGCTCCGGCGTATCAATGGCTGCGATCTGGCCGTGATCGATGATGGCCACGCGATCGCAAAGCTGGTTGGCCTCCTCGATCTGATGGGTGGTGAGGAAGATGGTCGTCCCTTCGGCATTGAGGCGGCGGATCAAATCCTGGATGGCGCGGGCGCTCTGGGCATCCAGGCCCGGCGTCGGCTCGTCCAGAAAGAGGAGCGTCGGTTTGTGGATGATGGCCATGGCGATACTCAGCCGCCGGCGCATCCCCTTGGAGAAATTCTCTACCTTGACGTCCCGCTTCTCCCACAGGCCAAAGGTGTCCAGCAGGTCTTTGGCCCGCCTGGCCCGCTCGTCGCGGCCCACGCGATAGAGCCGCGCGGTGAACATCAGGTTATCCCAGGCGGTCAGCTCGGCGTAGACGTTGGACTCCTCCGGCACCAATCCCATCCGCCGCTTGACCGGGTAGGCGTCGTGGGCCAGGTTGTGGCCATCGATGACGATGTCGCCCTCGGTCGGCTCCAGCAGCGTGGTCAACATGCGCTGGGTCGTCGTCTTGCCGGCGCCGTTGGGTCCCAGGAAGCCGAACACCTCTCCCTGGCGTACCTCGAAGTTGATGTGGTCCACGGCCAGGAAATCGCCGTAGTATTTGGTCAGATCGTTCACTCGGATGGAAAGTTCCATCGCGTGTTCCTCCTCTCCAGTGGAACCTACCCTGACGATCCTTGCGTTCCCTTCGCCTGGGCGCTGGTCCACCAACCCAGCGCGTCATCCTGTGGGCATGCCGCGATGCAGGCTCCGCAGGCGAAGCAATCGGCGTGGATCTTCTTGCCAGCGTACAAATCGGCCATCGCCTGTGAGGGACAGGCTTTGACGCACAACTGGCATTCCTTGCACGTCTCCCGGTTGATGCGTGGACGGAACAGGCTCACCTGCTCCACCAGCCAGCCGATGAGCCCAAAGGGACACAGGAACTGGCACCAGGGCCGGTAGACGAACAGGCTGGCGACGAGCACCCCGGCCGAGAACAGCCCGATCCAGAGGGTAAGGTTGAACTGGAACAGACGAAACGGGTCAATGGCGTCAATCCAAGCCAGGCCCGCCGTAACCAATCCCGCGATCAAAGCCACAAAGGCGATGGCGCGCACGCTGTTTGAGAGCCAAAACGGTGGCTTCCACTTGGGCAGCTTCACGCGGTGG
>Ga0180437_10004108_pt1 | contig 21016 bp, 9 predicted proteins | sample SS_ome_4_FD_132410 | JGI IMG/M metagenome (GOLD analysis project Ga0180437, IMG submission 132410) | Hypersaline lake sediment archaeal communities from the Salton Sea, California, USA - SS_3_D_1 metaG | ecosystem: Environmental > Aquatic > Non-marine Saline and Alkaline > Hypersaline > Sediment...
AATCTGGATTTAACAAATTTACTTGCTCTTTACAAATTACTAGACCAATTCCTACTTGCTTGCTTCCGCTTCATCTCTTCTTCATTTGCTACAAAAACACCTGGTACGTCTTTAAGTGTATAAACTCTAAGTGTAGTTTCTTCTAATTGAACTGTATGTTTATATGGTTTTGCTGTCTGCCTAACGGACATCTTGGGTCTTGGATTTAATTCCCAACATATCACCGTCGGAAATTGTGTAATTAGGTGGCCATGTGCTTTATAGTTGAAGAACCTGTATTCAGCTTCAAAAGTTGCATATCGCTCAGAATTACTTGAGTCATCTTCTTGAAAATGGACAATTAGATCCGCACCTTTCCCTGAATATGCAAGCGTCTCGAATGTTGTGAATGGTAATGATCCAAGAGCTTCTAACTTCCAGAGCACTGCCAGAGTATCTGTTTCATTTTGCGGCTCCCGGATTAGTCTGATTGGTTGGGTTTGTCCTGGAGATTGCCAATAAACCCATGCTTGGGTAGCGCTCTCTAACTCTTCTTTCCTCTCCTTTAACTTTGTGGCACTATCCTTATCTTTCCTTCTCTTTGGAACTTGCCGAAATGCCCTATGCTCATTTGTGTCTTCAACTTTTTTAATAGCCTCTGCTGCTAATTTTTTAAAATGGTCGGTCAGAGCCGAATCGACAATGTCAGTCCGTGAGAGATCCATTGCTTGATGTATTGCATCACACTCGATAATTAAGCAACACTTTCCCTCGCCGGGATTAGCTACCGCAAGTTGCCCACTTCCCAATTCCTTCATATCAATCTTGAAATACGGAATACCTTTTACCGAAACGATCAAGCCAGTGTTCAAATGGATTGGAGCTAATCCGTACCGTTTCTCATCCCAACTATAAAATCCTCTAAGTTCAACTCGGACTGCATCGTTAGTACCTGGAATATTCCCAGTAACGACAATTGAATCAACCTTCCTAGTTCCTTCTGGTAATGGGGTATCGATTTTCCTAAATTCTGGCCAACCAAGCTGAATTTTTTCGGTCCTAGTTTGCACCTTTAGGATAATATCTGGGGGGTTTTCCCTTTCCTTTGTATATCCTACAAAAGTTCGATGGGAGAGATAGTCATAAATTTCTTCAAACTGAAATGGTTCTTCTTGTCTGTGCGGTGGATGCCCGTAAACACGAACCGTCGTTCCGGGTTTTTGTGTTGCTTGGGGTGAAATTTCACTTACTATAGGTTTTGGTTTTTTTCCGTTCTCAATAGTCTCCCAGGGTTCATTCACTATGGCTGTGTATGCGACATTTCCATTGAAGGTTTCAATCTCAATTCGGCGTGATTGATAAGCAAGTTTCGAGCCCAGTCCTTTCCATGCAAACTCATCAGCCTCTAATCCAGCAATGGCTGAGAGTCCCAGCCCCAAGAATCTATCAAGACGTCCAGGAAATTGGACATTATTCGTGAAGTTCATTCCGCAACCATCATCGGAAACTTCAAATGTGTGACCATATTGAGGGTGAACATAATACGTAATTCGAATTTCGTTAGCACCTACCTCCTTGGCCCCAGCATTTGATATTAATTCTCGCAATAGCTCAAGCGGATGAGATCTTTCTTGAATAAGCTGCTTCATAATAGCAACTTCGTGAAGAAAAGGATCTACATCTTTTCCCTGTGTTACAACAAAATCTCCTATTGTCATTTTTCTAACCTCCTTGGCTCAATCCTATACTGAGAAGAGGCGAACTTGTTTAGAAACTATAAGTAATATTTCACCTTTTTATCGAAATGATAACTGTACTAATGAACTTTAATGGCCACATAGAATAATGTTTCATTGCTTTTACCTCGTTTGGCGCCCTCAATATCCTTCGAAGTTGAGATCAGATCAAAGATAAAGTGTAACTACCCTATCACCTCCACCACCTCCGCGATCACCCTCACCTGTCCCTCATCCTCAACAGTCAGTTCGATAGGTTCGAAGTCAGGATTAGTGGGATAAAGGGTGATCTTCACATGTCGCCAGATATCCTCACCGTCCTCACTTTTTTGACTCTCATAGCGCTTGACGGTGTAACGCTCACCCGTCTCGGGATCGACCGTATCGCGCAGTTGGACCAGCACGGTCTTGCCATTACGGCTGCCCACAACGGGCGAGGAGAAGATGCAATAGGAGCCATCCGGAATACGCGGTTCCATGGATCGTCCTACAACCCTAGCCACGAACATACCCTCTCGCAAGGTTCGACTGGTATCAACTGCAACCCATTCCAAATCGTCCTCATCGATGGATTGCGGATCGCCAAACGCACCAGCAGCAGCCTCTAAAGGAATCAAGGGCAAGCAACCCACATAACGCCCCTCGGGTGTAGGGGCAACTTTACGCAATACAAATCGGGTCACCTCTCCAGCTAACGATCGAACCCTGTCAAACCACGAGGGATCATCTCGCACCTGGTTTCTCAGATCATAGGCGCCTAGGTATCCCGCCAGGCGGCGGAAATATTGGGTCGTGGCATTCGGATCATCCAATTCATTAACGGAAATTGCGATGACCTCATAGCCATGATTGCGTAGCCATTCGCGAATACGACGATCTTGCTCCATAGTTCTTTGATTACCATGGATGTGCTGGCTTAGACCATCAAGATAAATACAGATACCTTCATCTTCTTCATGATGTTCTGCTTGATAGAAGACATCAGGGGTGGTAGTGCCAATGACTGGATCCAGGTGAATCTGTTTCTGCCATTCGCCCTCCGCAAATCCTGCGGCTAACAACAGATGCCGTAACTTTTGTTCGGCCACATTGACCGGCCCATCCCCAACACCAAGTGGCTGTTCGGGCTGTAAGGCAGGAATCTCATGGCTAATGGCAATCTCAAAACCCCAAGAGTCCAAGCACTCAAGTGCTCGCATGCGGTTCAAGTACTTGTGGTAGTAGCTGTTGTGAAAGGTCTGCAAACAATCGATGCAAGAGCTTTCACACAACGATGGGCAATCCGCCACCACCTCGCGCGCAACGGAAACAATTTCATTAAAACGTCCACAAATCTGATCCAAAAGCCCCGAACCGCCTGGCATAGGATCCCACAGCAAACCATCCACCTCATCCCGGTCAACATGTCCGATCACAAGAATCTGCAGGTCCTCCAGGTGCATGTCCAGAACACGTGTGGCACCAAAACGCAGAGCCTCCAACACACTGTAGGCTTGGGTCTGATCCGTGCAAGCTGGCAGCGAGAGCGTATCCGCAACCACATCAGCGTAGAAACCGACTGGTTTGATTTCTCGTCCACAACGTTCAAGATGTTGTTGTGCGAAGGCATCCAATTGGCGGTCGGAAGAAAGTGGGGAGACGCTTTGGCCACATACGGTACAAAGGGGGTAACCTAATCCATCAGGGAGATGGAGTCTGCTTGATGCCCCCACATTCACCAAACGCATGCGAACCCCCCTTCGATGATGCAGAGGGCGTTCGCCCCAAAGATAAGCTGAGCCGCCATTGTGCTGTCCACGCTCCAATCCAAACACCGAAACTCCCAATTGAAAACGCAATTCTTCATCATCAGAAATGTGAGATAGATGAACCAAATCGACATCGCATACCGCGATTGTCTCCAGAAGGGACCCTCCCAATGTAGCGAGGTCTTCAGTTTTCTCCAGCTCTTTGACGGCTTGCTTTTCGGCCGAGACCTCAAATATGGGCATATCGATCTTTTCCTCATCCACATCCCGATGAAAGCGCCGTGCGACGAAACGATTTCCATTGGCATAGATCAAATTGCCCGGAACATATTCACGTAATGCCACACTGGGCGGTCGCGGTAGGACAAAGTCCATCGCTCGAACGCGCCAGTGGGGGATTTCAGCCACGCCCAGGATCGAGCCAGCCTCCAAGCCATAGCCCGGAAGAAAGCCCTCGGCGGCCAGGACTCCAAAAGTATAGATATCATCATAGCCTTCGGCCTCGCTTCTGCTAGGTCTGGTGAGGCCCTTGAGGCGCTTAACCAGGCGGTCACATCGTCGGAAGAGAGCGTCATCCTCAGGCTCAAGCGAGCCCTTTTGGTTGCGGATCTCATTCAGACGCCGAATCTGCTCCATCGCCCAGCGTAGGCGCCGTCGCAATCGCCCAATCACAACATTGAGTTCCTCCACCATGCCGAGCACATGCCCATGAAGCACCTCAGGCCTCGTAACCTCTGAATCATCTTCAGGCCAACCCTGGCTGAAGGCGCGTTCTACAGTATTTACAAGGTCTGCCTGATTGCTCTCGATCAATCGTTTTAACGGAGAAAGATCAAAAGGCTCGGTGCGCACCACGCCGTTGGAATAAAAGAGATATTCATTCACACGAGAGGGTAAGCACACTTGTAGCACGCGATTGATATCGTTGCGTTCACGCTCGGTTCTTAATGGATCAAGCCCATATTGATGCAAACGGGTAATGACTGTAGCATGGACGTGTTTGGCCACAAGCAAGTCATTGCGCAGGTTGAATGCCGGTGGATCAACCCTGCCAGCCAGCATCTTGACTGGCTCCGCAAAGTAAGCTCTATCATGCGAAACCGGACGGCAGTAGGTGAAATCCACTGCCATACGGTGGCGACGACCAGCCCTGCCCGCTCGCTGCCAGTAATTCGCCGGCAGTGGTGGAACATTGCGCATCAGGATCGCATCCAACTTACCAATATCCACTCCTAACTCAAGGGTCGGAGTGCAGACAAAGGCATTTACAATATCCGTGTCCCCTTTGAAGAAGTTCTCCAGACGTTCGCGCTCCTGATGCGGGACCATGGCTGTATGCTCCTCGGGACGCAACATGGTGTAATCCTGATCCAACAACTGCAAGTCGTAGTTGTCAGGATCTTCTCTGAGAAACTCAAGTTCACCATCACAGCGCCAGGCCGGACATTTTTGATAGGGCGTGCGCCGAATCGTACGCCTGCGACAGCTTTTACAACGATAAACTCCAGAGTTGACCTGCAATCGCATTAAATCAGCGTTAACCTGATACACACCACTGATATTGGGAAGTAGATTTCCCCTGGAACCCATGAGCTGAACAGGGACCAGAAGTTCTTTCTTCTCCAACAACTCAAAAAGGCTTGTAAGAAATTCCTCGGCCTCGTCTGCAGCTACACCCCATTTTCTAGCCATCTGGCGAATGGTGGTATCACCATGTGAACTCAACCATTGCACAACCCAATCACTTCTTTCACTGGTTTCGCGCGTTATCTTTGTCCCCGTGGGGCTTCCAAGTTGCGGTATGTAACCCTGCTGCACCTCCAGATCCCCATCCATCCAGTATTTCGTGAAGATTTTGTACTCCGGGTCATAAAGCACGTTTCTGCGACGCAAATAATCCAGCAGGCTGGCGACACCCTCCCTCAGATCCTCTGCCGGAAGGCCGATCTGGCGTGCCCTTGATTGAATCCATCCATCGGTCACATCCAGATTCTGGTACTCGACCTTCATGCGACCCCAAGGCTCAAGACCTATACGGTTGCGGGATGAGATGGTCGCTTCTCGTAATACCTGGATACGAAGGAACTTGCGTCGCTCCTGCTGATGTCGCCCACCTGTGCCCTCTAATCGGGCGACAGTCCACACCTCAGGCGCCAACAAGCGCGAAAGAGTCATATCAGCTTGCAGACGAGCATCGATGAAATGGGTTAAATCCCCAATGGATATCGGTCCATCCTGCAATCCTTCCGCCATGAGCCCTCGAAGGCGAAAACGGCGAGCATGATCCTTCATCCAGCCAGCTTGAAAGGCTGCATCTTGGCGATTGTCACAGAACACGAGCAATCGGGGACGTTCTGAGTGGTGAACCATGTCTTGCGCCAAGATATGTACGTCAGCAACATTGGTGGCACGTAGTGGTCGCGCTGGTTCACGATAGCGACTACCCATGCGTCCACCTAAGGAACCACAGGAAAGGCAGCTTGTGAGAACACCAGGGTTCTCTTCCTTTTGTTGAACTGCATACAGCCTGACTGTTTCCCCCTCCATACCGCAATGCAAACAGCGGTTCACCGGCAGTGGGTGTGCTGCACCACAATAGCGGCAGAAATGTATTACGCTTAAACGATTATGGCTCTCCAGATCCTCACTTTCCTCATCTCCCACAATACGGTCTAGAAGTACAACTCGGTCTCCACCTTGCGCCGCTTCCAAAGGCTCCCAGACCGAACCATCACCGCTGGCTTGACCTCCTCCAGGCTCCCTTCCTGTAAACACAAAATCCTTCAAGTAAGTGACAAAGTAGTGCTGACCGCAGGTGGAACAGGTCGTAATAGGGAAATGGGCATGCTGCACATCCTCATCATCTGACACGATCTCATCCTCGGCTGAAAGCCACAACCTGGGCTCGCTGTCGCCCTCGGGAAAACTGACCACACCGCCGCTGATACCGCGAATAAAGGCATGCACAACCGGGCGCAACAGTGGTCGCCCTCCCACTCGAGCAGCAGCACCAAGCGTTAGCCAGGCCAGGATCTCCTCTTCCGACACTGTGCGGCCAATTGTTCTCTCAAGCATGGTTGGGAGATCTTCCAGGGGTTGAGGTTCGACAAGAATCTCACTCAATTGATAGACCACCTCATTACGCGAAAGTGCAGCATGAAGCGCTTGCAGCCACGAACCCGGTGGGAGTGACTCACCAGACAATTGACGATAAATCGCTTGAATTGCTTCCTGTGGATTCTCCGGGTCATCCACCGCTCGAACACAATCGATCAACAGTTGCCCGGGCTCTACAAGGGGCACAGGAGGGATCTCTCGCTCATCTGTCCATACCTCGGGTTCATACGCTTCACCGATGGTGGCCACGTTATCCAGAGACACACCAAAAAACCGGGCTGCAAAATCTCGCCCTGCTTCGGGATTGTTCTGGTCCACGATGGTGGCAGAGGTGGCCACACAGACGGTGTCATGGGCTTCGCGTCCACAATAACTTCGTAAGCGTCGGATCAAGCAAGCTGCCTCCGCACCCTGAGCACCTGTGAAGGTGTGAGCTTCATCGAATACAAGAAAGTCCAACCGGGCGTTGGCAAAAAGTTCAATGTCTTTCTGACGGGTGAGTAGTAGCTCCAGCTGCTTGACGTTAGTCAAGAGGATACGGGGCTGCTTTCCCGGGGTACGCATCACCTCACGCGAGCAGACTTCCTCCGCAGGATACACGCTCTCGCCGGACTTGCGCTCCTTCTCGCGCGCCACCCTGGCTTCGTAGTCAGCGCGCGAAGCCCCCGGCTCCAGGCGGATACCCACAACCTCATGCTCATATTCGGGAGTTTTACCAACGTACATACCAAAGGGAATGCCCGTTCCTGCCAACAGTGAGCGCAAGCGCTGGAGTTGATCTTCCGCCAGGGCATTCATGGGATAAACAATTACAGCACTGATCCCTGGTGGCGCATTTTCATCCCTTAGTTCCAAGCATTGGCTAATGATGGGATAGAGAAAGCATTCGGTTTTGCCTGAACCAGTGCCGGTAGAAATGAGCGTCGTCCTGCCCTCACCAATCGCCCGGATGGCTTCTTCCTGATGCCCGTAGAAATGGGTGATGTTCTCCGGGATGCGCTGGGCCATGTGCGGGTGCAGCAAACCCTCTTGCAGCAGGTCCTGGACGGCAGCACCTTTGCGGAAGGGCCTCGAGAGGCTGATGTAAGGCCCCTTCAGCAAGGGCGAGTCGCGTGTCTCATCCAGGGATAGCAGAGACCGCAATTGGGCATCCAGCCTTTCATCAGCAAAGGGATAGGCCGTCACCTGATAGCGCAGGAAACTACGTACTACTTTTTCTGTAAAAACAATTGGATTTAACGCCATACCCTAACTCTCCAAATTACAACAACCTGGGTTGAACCTCATTACCATCTATTGGATTATTTTCAGATTCATCCGATAGATTAAGCGATTCTCCTCGTTTCTCCGCCTCAATCTCTTCCAGAAGCTGCTTATAGCCCTCTTCGCCAAGCAAGTTGCGGGCATGGAGATGGCATTCGCGCCAGGATTCTTCTGGATCCTGTGCAAGCTGCCAGTCGTAAAAGCGTGGGCCGAGGCGGCTGGCAACCGGTTGGTGCTCTTTAGCACGTCCATCATGCCCCAGATCGTAATCCGCTAAGCGTAGCGTCTCAGGTAGCATCCACCCTTCACCATCGTTCTGATCCAGGAATGCTTGGATGCCCTTCTCTCGATCTCCTCCGCTTGCCTCAATTTTGGCTTGAAGATCGTGGAAAGTCACCAGTGTCAGTATCGTATGTCGTAACTCGGGATCCTTGGCTTTGTCAACACGCCAAAATCCTTTGGGGAACATATCATTGGATCTAGATCGATCAATAATCATGTCAACAGGATATGAACACTCTCGTAGAATATATTTAAGATCATCAAAATCAAGACCAAATAAAATAGCAATAATCGCATCGATAATACAACGTAATCTTAATCTCGCGTGTGCTGTTGCTGCCCATAATTGTCTCCAAGCTTGCTGACCTGTTTTTCCTTGTCTTATTAACCATATTGGAGAAAACTGTTCATGAACTGCGGTCAAGGAAACGCCCATCTGAGACAATTTGAACCTTAGATAACCTGAGATTTTGTCGGCTCTAAGTAAAGGTAATTCCTCGATAACAAAGTAATTTAGATGTAAATAGCCGATCCTCAGGCGAGCAACAAAATCAACTATGAATGAACCAAGCTGACACTGCAAGAATAGAATATCTTGAGGTGTGATTGTAGATAAGTAAGGTGATGCATTGACTGTGGGAAGTCGAGGGACAATCGTAGACAGAATTGTGCGTTGATGAGTTGATGTAGAGATATCTTTAAATAGAAGTCTTGCATACCAAGGAGGCGATTCAGCGGTTTCTTCAAGAAAAACTTCACGTTTCATAAGATATTCTGGGCTGAGATACTTTGGGAAATCAATCTGGTTCCATACAGCACCTCTTCCCTTTCCTCTAATCCATCCTCCACTTGAGAAATCAAACAGATTGAACATTTTCGCGTTGTATACAGGTAATGCTTCTTGACTTGAAGCTCTTTCAATCCAATACTTTCCATTTCGAGAAAGTGTGACCCCCGTTGGGATTTCATTTCGTGTAATAGGTAATAGATCATAGGAAAATTGCGTATCCGGCATTTCCTCTGCTATTTGTGGCTTAATTCCTAAATCCGACCAGAGGTCATCGATAGGGGACCACTTCCCTTTAAGCCATCGACTATACTCGTCTGGGATATAACCATCCTCTTCCCATTTTGGACGGGGAGGAAATAGCTTGGAATCGCTGGTCATGTTGAAATCCCCCTGAGCAAATCTTACTCTCCACCCTTCTGTACTATCATCACCTAAAAGAATTGAATTTTCATAAACCTTCTCGAGGATTTGTAAATCACGCGATGATTGAATCTCCAAAATAACTTTTGACCGAGGGCTAAATTGTTCAATTTGTTCATAGCGATAGTGCGCTGCGATAGATTCTGCATTCTCCCATTTCTCTAATTTACCTTGCATAAAGGCTGTTCGAATTGAGGATGTCCTAGAACCTTTCTTCACTATAAGAGGATTGAATTTATATGAGCGGTGAATATCGAATATTCCTTCTCGATTATCAAATCCAAATAACCACTCCCAGCTACATTGCTCCAAGAAAAGTTCACGAAGCACAACTGTGCCTAAATCAGAATAGATTCCTGAAGGTACAATAATTCCCATTAATCCACCATTTTTTAATAACGTGTAACCCTGTTCCAGAAATAATTTGTATGTATAAGCCTTTCCTTGACCTCGGTATCTATAAGGATGTTTTGAAGTAGCAAATCCATGACTTCTCTCTCTTATTTTCCTCCATTGTGTGTGAAGAAAGCTATTGTCTTTACCTCGAGCTATCATAAATCGCTGAACAGAATTATCAGTTAATGTGGGATCTCCGAAGGGTAACGCTGCGAATTTCATCCAATTAGAATCATTGGCAAATCCCCCTGAATATTTAAGCCATTCGCGCTCAAGATCCACTTTGGAAAAGTAACTCGTTTGGTATCGAAGCGCTTCCTGCTTTCCATAGGAACGATAAAGAGGATCGATGTTTGAGAAAAATTCCTTTGAATTGGGCTGAAGGGTCTCCCAGGGGGGATTACTCAGAATAGCATCGAAGCCTGAATTTTCATGGTTGAAAACATCAGGAAATTCTAACTCCCAATGAAAGAAACGTTTTTCAGATGAAACTTGAGAGGCTATCCTAAGAGTTTCTGCAGTGGGTTCTTGGAACTCTGAGGGTATTGGGGCATGTTCCAATTGCATCACAGGCCAGAACCAACAGGTACACCAAAGATCCATCGCCATTTTTAGAAGTTGATATGCATCTGAACATAGCAATTCCACCTGATAAAGACTTGCCCGATCAGCAGAATTCTGAACTGGCATCTCATGCAAGTGCGTTAGTGTCTCGAGCGCTACCTTGTGTGTCTCATGGGCATCCTTGTAGAACTCCTCCGTGTCAAATAGTGTGCGTCCTTCAATCGCATGTCGTATATCAGGGGTAAGCGTTTCCCTCACAAAAGCTTTTATGGCTTTCGTACGTTCACCCTTCTTAAAATGCACTCCGTTATTATGATTCTTATCCCCACCTTCCCGGTTCTTCCAAGCCATCACCGGATAATGCTGGAATTGATCGAACCAGGCACCCACAAGCGAATTGCCACACTTAATCTTATGATCCAGGAAGGAGAAAGGTAGATTGCGATCCATGGTCTCAACCCAAAGCGCTAAACGGCACAATTCCACCGCCAGTGGATCGAGATCCACCCCATATATACAGCGTTCAACCACATGGCGACGTAAAACTGCCTTCAAACGTGGTTCAAAGATGTCATCTTCAGGTCGGCAAGGCAGTAGTTCCTCAGATAAGAGTCCACTTTCATCTTCCTGACCATATAACAACGCCACCAGCGAGTTCTGTCCTTGCTTCTCAATGCGTCCGTGATGGTGGAGGGATTGATATAGCGCCTCTGTGAGGAAGCGCAACGCTGCCACAGGGAAGCTCCCAGATCCGCAAGCTGGGTCACACACCTTTAACTCTAGGATCACCTCCGGCTTCTTGGGTGTCCAATCCACTGGCGGTGCTTCCCGATTGGGCTTACCATCTTTTCCCAAGGGAGGATCATAGGCCAAGGGCCGCAGCGTTCGCTGTGTTGTTGGCACTGCCAATCCTGGTCGGGTATAGAACGTGCCGGCTCCTTTACGGGTTCCACCCCAACGCACCAGATACCATTCCCCTGGAAGCACAACTCTTGAAACCAGTTGCCTGGCTTTAGCCGCGATCGCCTCCTCAAATTTCAGTTTCTTCTCAGGCGTCATTCTTCCCCGTGGTTTGCGCACCAGCTTGGCTACCTCAACCGCATGACGCGCCCAGGTCTCGGCGCGGGTGCGCGTCACATGGCGTGCATCCTCCCCCTCCTCTTCTTCCTCTGGCTCATCGAGGTCCTTTTCCTCCTCGCCCTCCTCTTCTTCTATTTCAGTCTCTTCAGTCTCCAACTCTTCCTCGGCTTCCTCTTCCTCATCTTCCGAGCTGCTTGTGTCCTTCAACTTATCAAAGAGATTGGCCAGTGCTTTATCATCCATCGATTCCAATCGTGAGAGAGGTAAAGCAGGTTGATTCCCTACAGCCAGGAAGATCACCGGATCACCCTCTGGCGCTGTTTTCAGCTCAAAGTCCAGCAAGCCCTCATACAGAATGCCGATGTACTCGCTGGAAAGATCTGAGAAATCCATGGGAGCTGTAATCCAGGTACTGCTCCACCCCTGGCGAACCTTCATCCTGGTTCGTGTGATGCGTTCCAGGATACGATAAACCATCCGATCCGGGAACAATTCCCGCTCATAACATGCACTTTCAAAAACCGCGATTACACGCGCCATTGCATCGTCCGATTCGGGATCGCCTGGAGCAAAAAGTTCTCCACCATAGGCTGGTACAGGCAGATCGGGATGGTGCGAACCCTGATACACCAATCGAAAGAGCGCCAGTACGCGCGGCCAGGCGTTCCAGGACCGCACCAGCCTGTTATCACCTCGGGTTGCTACCTTCTCTAACTCTTCCAACAGTCCCGTTAGTCCATAAGAACCATGATAAAGGGCATTATCACGCGGCAATAAGTCCCGTGACTCTGCGAACAGGATCACGGCCATGCGCATCACCATACGCACTGCTGCTCTGTAAATTTCCGCAGGATCAATGTCAGCACAAGCTTCCTTTAATACCTCGCCATGCCCTTGCAGCAGCATCTCCACTGATTCACGTACCCGTTCGCCGAGTACGGCGGAAAGTTCAGCCTGCCCTTTACGACTATCAAGAATAGCCTGAAGAAGTGGAGAAGGCTCTTTCGCCTCGAGTGGGATCCACTGGTCCGGCATGAAGAGCGTACGCAACGCAGTCACCTGCGGTGATAATTGGCCTTCCTCCAGCCATAGATCCAGATCCCACTCACACCAGGCGTCGAAATCAAGTCCAGCAAAGATCAACCGCCACTGTTTTCCATTGGTGAGTAATGCCAGCCGCTCGTCCCCTGCACGAAGCCATTGCAGGACTTGGCTGGTCGCTTTGCGCCCCCTCCCTATCCCGATCCGCTTCTCACGATCGATGAAAACGGGAAGGATCCCTCCCCCATGCCCACGCCATAGCTGTCGAGGTCGGACTCTCTCTCCTGTGATCGCTTTTCTTCCCCAATCTGCGGATACATTACTGCCTCGCCACCAGCTACCTGTATCCTCTGTGAACCCACAAATCCTGGTCATAACGAAGGAAACAAACTCGGGGACATCCCCATTCCCCTCCAGCACACCCCCAGCAATGCGTCGTAGCTCCTTCTCCATGTAAAATGGAAGGGGGTCGGGTTGCAACTCAGCTACCCGAGCTTGACGTTGGGCGTCCAGAAGAAGACCACCATGCCGCAGGTTTTCCCATCCCACCAGGCCGCCAGTGTTCATGAGCCACCTCCCGGCAAACGTACTTCCAAGCAGACAGGAAAGACCTGTGCATCCCCCGATAACGCATACCGTTTCGGAAGAAGGAAGTCCATGATGCGTTCGCGTTCCTTGGTAAGCTGATCACGGATTTCTTCATAATGATTCTTCCTTCTCTCGATTTCAGCTTCCTTCTCTTCGATCGAGCGATCGATGCGATCTAATCTCTCCTCCTGATCAAACAGCACCCCTTGCATACGTTCTACTTTTAACTCCTCTACCTCACGCTCGAGCCTGGCCAGCGTGTTTTCAGTGATGAGGCTTGAAACCTCACCCTGTCGGCTCCGATAACGTTCATCCTCATGTTTACGTGCCTGCTCATAATCCAGTTCGATTTGAGATTTCAGCTCTGAGGTAAGATTCTCGCCATATTCGCGTAGGAAATTCCGAAGTTCAGGCTCAACATCATCTAGTAGCCTCTGGGCAAGTTCATAGTGTTCAGGTTTGAAGGTAAGCTCCACTCCACGATACGCGCTTGCTGGTTTATGTGGCAATGGCTTGCCAATCCTTCCATTTTGAATCGGAATGGCAATGGTTCGGATCCAGTGATGAAAGCTCTCTCGCAGTTCATTCACCGCCAGCTCTTCCACGCTGAGTAGGACCAGCCCATCCATGCCATCTGGGACATCCCCCAACCGAACTGACCAGCGAGAGACTCCCTCTCCAGTCCCAGGGAATCTTCTTCGAGTCAAGGAAGAAAGCGCCTTTTGAAACATAGGATGCGATAAATGCATCAGCTTCAAATCGCTTCGTATTGAGAAAATTGGTCGACCGCCAATATATTCAATAAAAGGTTCCGGGCTAAAAGCCAATCGCAATACAGGACCTCTTGTATCTCTCCTTGTGATCCTGCGCATTGAATCATCAATAACTTCGACCCACCCGGGTAAATCCGGGTTAATGATCTTATAAGCACCTTCCTCAATTGAGGCTTCAAGCTGAGGTCTTCCAACACGGATGGCCATGGCTGCTTCAAGGGTATCTCGCATCGAATCAGAATCGAAATCCAATTCTGAGGCCAACGCGTTCAAATCTCGCTCAATTTCCCCATCCCTAGCAGAGGGGATAATGGTGTCATCTGCATCAATGGCTGCACGGCCCTTTGCCAGCTCCACACGTCGATCAAGATCTTCCTGAACGACTTCTACACTTTCCCCTGCAACCAGTCTTCTATAGGTCGCCTCATCAAACAGCTCGTTTGCAGATCCCAGATCCTCGCGGATATCGTTCGCCTTATTCAGGATGTGAGCCAGGAAGCGAAGATCCTGATCTTCATCGTTAACAAAATGATGAATGGTGACATCACGTGCCTGGCTATGCCGGTCCAAGCGGCCATTGCGTTGTTCCAACTTTGAAGGGTTCCAGGGACAGTCGAAGTGCAAGAGGTAGCGCGCAGTTCTCTGGAGGTTCAAGCCTTCTGCAGCGGCATCCGTGGAAAGCAAGATCCTTACGCGATGATCAGGATCATTGAAGGCATCAATCACAAGAATGCGGTCAGCCTCCTCCATGCCGTTTTTACCACCACCTCCAAAGAGCGTTAGTATCCTTTCTTCTTCATACATCTTTCTGAGACGGCGAATCAGGTAATCAAGCGTAGTCTTGTATTCCGTAAAGACAATTAAACGCTCATCATCACGCCAATTATCACCATCACGTAAAAGTTCTTCAATTAAATCTACCAGCGCACGATAACGGGCATCGTTTTTGGGATCTTGTTCAACAGGATCTCCATCTTCTATGTCAATACCCAGCCTGTAAATTGCCTGATCAATAGCCTCGATTTCGTCCTGCAGTTCATCAGCTACATTCTTTAGCCAGGCTCCCACAACGCTTGAAGCTGTGGCTTCTCTAGCCTGAGCCTCACGATCATCGCCCGTCTCCTGCTTAACGCTGCGTTCGGCTGCAGCCACTTCGCGATCATCCGCAGCCGTTACTTCTGCAAGGCCTTCCTTACACCGTCGCCAGGATTCAGCAAAAGCGGTTGGGCAACTTAGTAACCGTTTCCCCAAAATCTCTACCGCAAAACTTCCTGACCTCCGACGACGTCGATCGCCAGCCGCGATGAGACGACGCACTTCGATTCTGAAATTGGCAAAGGCTCTGCTTAATTCAATTTCCTCTGGTGACAATAGCAGCGGAAGCGCTCGTGGACGAAGACGTTTGCAGAACTTTGGAGGATCTGAGCGTTCATTGATCTCTCGTTTCAATCGCCTCACAACAATCTGTTGGACTCGTTCCTTCTCCGCGGGTTTGAGTTCCGAAGTTTGACTGAAACGTACCGGATCCAAAATTTCCAATAGTCCGGTGAACGAGCGCGTGTGACCGTTGTGGGGTGTAGCGCTCAGAAATAATCGATGTTCGAACTGTGGTGCCAGGAGCCTCAACATGCGGCACAAATCGCTATCATTGCCCATGGCCGATGGCATAAGATTGTGGCATTCGTCGACGATGAGCAAATCCCAAGGTAAATGAGGCGAGCCTTCGGGAGTTCGACACGCAGATAAAAACTCCTCAAGCACATCATCCTGGCGGAGGTAGTAATACGAAGCAATAATCCGGCTGAAGGAGCGCCATGGATTGGCATCCATACCCAAGTTCTTGTGTAATTTGTGAGTCTCGGCCCGATCTATGAGATCAAAGGCGAGTGAGAACCTTTCCCACATCTCATCACGCCATTGTAGGCGAAGCGAAGCGGGTGTGAGAATCAAAACACGTTGAATCCGGCGGCGAAGGAGCAATTCGCTCAAGATATACCCCGCCTCGATCGTCTTCCCAAGGCCAACATCATCCGCGATCAATAAATTGACCCTGGGCATTCGTAAAGCCTTCAGCAAGGGAACAAGTTGATAATCTTCAATCTGAACCGCACCATGGAAGGGGCTTGATACTGGGAGGCGCTCCAAAGGCCCTTCCTTATCTGGATCAAGGTAGGGCATGGTCGCCGTCCAGCGGGATGCACGCAAAAGGGCGTCAAAATCCTCGGCAGGCATGGGATCGGATGAAATAAAGTCAGGTAGCGCAGTGGGTTCGAGCAAACGGGCATGTGGTTGTTCGAGTTCCCAAAGTAATCTTTCATCCTGTGGATATTGATCATCCTTATACTCTAGATGAACGAGATGAAGCCGTCCCGTCTCCCCATCATACGGCTCAACCGCCGATACAATGCCGCGCCGATTGCGAACCGTTGCGAACATGCCGATGCGAGGGATTTGTTCAGATTGGTTTGTTGTCATAAGTACCTGTTTCCTGTCTTTATTCGTGTATTTGCGAAGTTCATCGGAGGGTTTTAGGTGGACGGAAAATCTCGGTGGAAACCTCTTATGTACTTACTTTAATCATTATTAGAGGTAAGCGCAACCTATGACTAGCTTTAGCAATGACATTGAGATTTACTAGATAGCTTGTGAATGAAGAAATAATAGATACTGGCAAAAAACTACTCGCCTGAGGGAAGTGAAAGCACAATTTGATAAAAGATCCTACAGACCCTTAAATGATTCGTTGTGGAGTTAAAACATGGACAACAGAATAACTAGTGAAGATGTAGCACAGCAATTTGCGAAGGCAATTAAACTTCTCTTGGAATGGGTGGATGCTAGAGATACATCAGATGCCACATCACGTAAACCTGATGATACTTATCATCCAAGCCGATTGCTTAAAATTGACGAGGTGGCAGGAATTTTATCCATCAGCCAGGCTCATGTCTATCAACTTGTTCAGAAGGGAGAAATTACTAGTGTGAGAATAGGTAAATCGATTAGGGTAAGAATGGAGGACTTAGATCATTTCATATCAACTGCCAGGAGGTAAAGGATAGCTATAGCTTTCAGATTGTTTTTCCTGCTAAGGCACATATATTTCTACTTTTCCCAATCTTTCGGCTGCATCCATCGACTGCGCTTGGAGAAGGTGTTCCAGATGTAAAAGTACAGGTATTCGGCGCAGGATTCGCACAACAGTTCTTGAGCCCTGGCTCGCTCCCCTGTTGAAGCCCAGGGGCCCTCCCCTCGCATCCGTTCATCATCCCATTCGTTCACAGTCCACCTCCGCTTAACAACCGAATTATTTGTCCATTCCTGCTTTCCGGCAACCCACCAACTTAACGACCATATCCCAGGTACCCATAAAAAAGCAATGGAATAGAGTACAGATGTCCGGATTATTCCAGCCGTTGATTGTCCAATATAATTTAACTAAGGGATAACAAATGTAATTTCCAAAACACAGTTTCTGGATTTGGACCGGATAAGGCAGAAGATAAGCATCAAGGCCATAAAACGGAAAGCTGAGGTGTACCCATGGAGATCAATCGAGCTCCCGTCCTAACTCTCTGGGCAACCATTGTGGCCCAACGAAAGGGGTACAGCGAAGATGAAGCCCTGACCTTGGGTAAAGCTGTTGCTGGGTATACTGCTCAGTATAAAGGTCGAAGCTTAGGGATCTACACTGCCAAGGAAAAAACAGAGGCTGGTGAGGAAAAAACGAAAGATTACGAAGTGGAATTCGTAGACTTGATGGGAAGGCAAATTCCAACAATAAAAGTTGGAAGTGAAGTTCGCTCCATCTCGAAAGATAAAGCGGTTGACTCGGATTCTGTAAGGCGCTACCTAAACATCAAATTCGGAGAAAGCCTTGATCAATTCACCGCAACCATGGAAGATTTAGCCTCATCTTACAGGCCTGATGAACTCGGAAATATTGCATTCTGCCTTTACGAAAAGTTCCGCCCTGATATTCCTCAAGGAAAGAGAGGATGGGGCGCGAAAGGCGAATTGAGTCTGCAGAAGATCCAGAGTCTCAAGAAGTAATGAAACTGCTCTTCTTGCCATGGTTGCCTTCCTGCTTAACTCGGTAACGCCTTTCCTGAGTAAGGACTCCACCTTCGACGCAGGGAAAGTGATACCATTGTATTTAGAGCTTGTGTTGCCAGTGTCTTTGGCTTTTTTTACTACCTATGCCCTCGAATATTTCAATTTACATCTTCACGAAATATAAATAAACGTAGTTATAAAAATAACTTTCAGCTACTTGCAATATTCATATGACACATCAACAATTAAACTGTCATGAAACCAGTGTAAAGGGTAGCAAAAAATGATCGAGGAATTTGAGATAAGAGGAGAATGGTGGCTTGGAAGAAGCCCAGAAATGAAAGCAGCTGGTGGGTTACACTTTAATCCTAGAGAAGGTGCAAAGCTTGAACTAAACGGACGGATTCGAGCAGGAACAAGCCCTTTTCCAGAAACATTCATATTGGGAGAATCAACGACAGGTGATGAAATAACCCTATATGGATGCGAGCCACTGGGGGGAACAAGTAGCTTCAGAGGCTCTGGAACATCATCATTTCAAGCTATGTACATATTCAATGGTATTCACTTTAAATCCAGAGATGATATGCGATTTATAAATTCTTCAGTTCGTTTTAACAATCTCGATGAATGGGTGGGAAAGTACGGCTTCAAACAGAGAATTGGGAAGAACGGTTTTGATTACCTTGTCGGTTATAAGGCTCCTAATAGAATCACCGTTCCTATTGACGACAATATTGATCTATCCATTGGATTTCGCTATTCATCAAGACCACAAGGATATAAGAAATATCTTTTAGAACAGGAGACTGTGATTTCTTTCAGATCCAAAGAGCCTATTGACTATCTTAACTACAGTGAGCTGACATTTCATTTTCAAAATCTTCTTACATTAGCAATCACCTTGCCAATCTACCCTATCCAAATCAAGTTCACATACATTGATGAAACAGAAAATAGTGAAAAAGATATCGATTTCTTCTTCAGGTTGAACCAAATTCCCGATATTAATAATCCTGTTCACGCCTTACATATGCTTTTTAGCTTGAAAGACATTGAGGAAGAGTTAGTAGAGTACTTACAAAATTGGTATAAGAAAAGGGCGCGTCTAAATCCCATTGTGGATCTCTACTTCGGCACCTTCTACAATCCACACATGTATATGCAAACAAGATTCCTAAATATTATTCAAGGGATTGAGTCGTATGATCGACGGCTTGGAAACAATGCTGAAATTGATCCTGCGAAATATGAAAAGAAGATAGGACGAATTTATTCTAAACTAAGTAGTAGAGATAAATCGTGGCTCAAATGGAAATTGAAATATGCAAATGAGCCTTCGCTAAAATCCAGGCTGGTACGTGTATTTAAAGCAAGGAAAGAACGAATTGTGCCAATGGTTGGCTCTTTAGATGCCTTCGTAGAGAAAGTAAAAAACACAAGGAACTACTTAACACACTTTGATGAAGAACTGGAGGACTTAGCTGCCCATGGAGGCGAGTTGGGGGGAATTACTCAAACCCTAACTATGCTTCTTGAATCAATATTATTAGAAGAATTAGGATTCAAACCCGACAAAGTAACAGAAATGCAAAGAAATCGATCACGATTACCATTCTACTAACATTTAGAAATATCTTTAGAAGATGAATACAATATCATGCTACTTGACATATTATCGCAACAAAGCCTTTCAGCCCAACAAGTTATTTGATATCCCCTACTCCATCTATTAGATTTCAAGAAATAGTTCGTCTAGCCAGTTTTGCGAGCGAGCACGCGAAGGTCGTGAAACCCCTGAGCGTGCTCGCGAGCTGTCTGCCAGCAAGTTGTGATGGGCATATTAGATACTAAATGGCTATGCGCATTTGCGTTTTGGGATGAAACGGTGCAATTATAGTTTTACTTCCTCAATTTCCACTCAACTATATCTTTGATTTTCTCTGTTTCTTTGTGGATTTCGATCATCATGGTCAACAGAAGATGTTCAAACGGGGTTTGTCTTGGGGCAAGATAAGAGATCGAGGAGTGCTTGTCCGCTTGCAGGATAAGATCATCGAAGACTCCTCGATCCTCTTCACTCATTACGACTCGGAACCGATCAAGCGCTCGGATCTGCTCCTGTAGAGCATTTTGTTTTTGCACTCTTGGAAAGAGGAAATCATCTTCAAAAGGATTCTCATCGGACATGCCAAAACAATAACCTACCGTTGCAGACAAAAACATCCCCTTTCCAGGGGATTTTTGAATAATCCAGAAAGCACTTCTCTCTTTGAGTAATTCTGATGCCTATATTGGTCAATACAAGCAACAAAACCATACTAAAAACAAAAATCTTTAGATGTTCGAACCCCCCCTTCGGGTTTATCGCTCGTGCTCAGAAAGTTTGATCCACCCTTTTTGAATCACTTATGCAAAGGATTCCAAACACAGTGAAAACTTATGGACTGAAAATCACAATTTTCAAAACATCAAAGATTTCTCGCACAGCCCGCCTTGTTAAAAGGCTATCAATATTCTAGCGACTTTCCGCGCTCGGTCTTCACTTCATGCCGATCTCCTTTTTGGATTTTTATGCTTTTCTATCCTTGGGGATCGTTTGATTGACGATACGATCTGCTCTTTCCATAGCTTGTTTTGTTGACTCGAAGATGGTTTCACTAGCCGAGAACTCTTGTTCCTCTCCAACTAATGAGGTGATACCGGTAGCTTTGAGTGTTTCCTCAACTGTTTCTGTCACTCCACAAATGAGAACCTTAGTGCCCTTTGTTTGTGCATATTCAATAAAGTTCTCCAATGCTGATACACCTGTACTGGCTAGATGGCGAATACCCCGGATTCTCAGGATGAGAACCTGGATTTTCCTCTCAAGGATCTTCTCTAGGTTCATTTGCATTTCGTCCACTGCAACAAAATGAAATTCACCTTCAACGTTAATCAATGCAATTATCGGTCGAGTTTTTATAAGATCTTCCAGACGATATTCAACAAATTCACCATTTCCATTCAATAATAGATAGCTAAGGTCCAAATTACTGCTTTCATAGAGAAATATTCCAATGGATAAAGCTGTCCCCAGGTATATTGCGTAATGTAGCGGCATAACGAGGGTAGCAACAAAGGTTGTGAAAAACACCAGACGGCTTACGTTACGGCTCCTCAATGTCTGCATAATATGACGTA
>Ga0180437_10004109_pt1 | contig 21016 bp, 15 predicted proteins | sample SS_ome_4_FD_132410 | JGI IMG/M metagenome (GOLD analysis project Ga0180437, IMG submission 132410) | Hypersaline lake sediment archaeal communities from the Salton Sea, California, USA - SS_3_D_1 metaG | ecosystem: Environmental > Aquatic > Non-marine Saline and Alkaline > Hypersaline >...
AATTCGCCCAGGATTACCTGAGCGAAGAGGTGCCCACTGTGGAAGAAGCCTACGCTGGGGCGCGGGACATCGTAGCCGAGGTCGTCTCCGAGGATGCCGACCTGCGCAAGGTGGTGCGAGAGCGTACCCTCGACCAGGGCCGGCTGATCTGCGCCGTGGCCGATGCCTCCCTCGACCCTCAGGGCAAGTACCAGATGTACTACGAATACGCCGAACCATTGAAGGACATCCCGCCTCACCGCCTGCTGGCCATCAACCGTGGCGAGAAAGAAGGCGTGCTCAGGGTCAAAGTGGAGGCACCAGAGGATGAGATCATGGTCGCAGCCAAAGGCCGCTACCTGAAAAACGAGCGCTCCATTTTCGCCGTCCAGGCCAGAGAGGCCGCTGCCGACGGCTACCAGCGACTCATGGCCCCTTCCATCGAACGCGAGTTGCGGAACGCCCGCACCGATGAGGCCGACGACCACGCCATCAAGGTCTTTGCCGCCAACCTGCGCAACCTCCTGCTCCAGCCGCCCCTGCGGGGCAAGCGGATAATGGGCATTGATCCGGGCTACCGCACCGGCTGCAAAGTGGCCCTGGTGGACGAGACGGGCAAATTCCTGGGTGGCACGACCATCTATCCCCACGAGCCGCAGAAACAGTGGGACGAAGCCAGGGAGGTTCTGGTGAGCCTGGTCACCAAAGGGGAAATCAACGTCATCGCCATCGGCAACGGCACCGCCTCCCGTGAGACGGAGGCTCTGGCCGCCGAAGTCATCGCCGAAGCCGGGGGCGCGGCTTACGCCATCGTCAACGAGGCTGGCGCGTCGGTCTATTCCGCTTCCCCCCTGGCCAGGGAGGAGCTGCCTGATATGGACGTTTCCATGCGGGGGGCCGTCTCCATCGCCCGCCGCCTGCAAGACCCTCTGGCCGAGCTGGTCAAGATCGAGCCTCGTTCCGTCGGCGTGGGCCTCTACCAACACGACGTAGATCAGAAAAAGATGGCCGAGACCCTGGACGCTGTGGTCGAGTCGGCCGTCAACCACGTAGGGGTTGACCTCAATACTGCTTCGCCCGCCCTTTTGCAGTACGTTTCGGGCATCAACAAACGGGTGGCCCAAGCCATCGTCAAGCATCGAGATGAACACGGGCCTTTCAAATCCCGCCAGAAACTCAAAAAGGTCAAAGGGATCGGGGATAAGGGATTCGAGCAATCGGCGGGCTTTCTCAAGATCTCCGCTGGAGAGGACCCCCTGGACAACACCTTCATCCACCCGGAGTCGTATGGGGTGGTGGAGCGCCTCTTCGCCTTGATGGCTGTGCAGGGGGGCGAGCCCGACCTGGCTCAGAGGGTCAAGACCTTCCGGGCCGAGAACGACCTGGCTGAACTGGCTGAGGTTCTGGAGGTGGGCCTGCCCACGCTGACAGACATCCTGGACAACCTCATCAAACCTGGCCGTGACCCCCGCGACGAACTGCCCAAACCCATCCTGCGGAGCGACGTGCTGAAGATGGAAGACCTGCGAGAAGGAATGATCCTCAAGGGCACTGTGCGCAACGTGGTGGACTTTGGCGCTTTCGTGGATATTGGGGTCAAGCAGGACGGCCTGGTGCACGTCTCTCAGATGGCCGACCGTTACGTGAAAAACCCCCTGGCGATGGTCTCAGTGGGCGACGTGGTGGAGGTCAAAGTCATCAGCGTGGACCCCGAACGGGGGCGCATCGGGTTGAGTATGAGAAAATGAGCGGGGCCAAGACAGCTAATCTGGTTGTGAAAAACGCCACTTTTGCTTTTCCTTCTTGACAACCGCCTCCAAATGCATTATACTAGAGGTGAAACCTTTAATAGCTGTCAGCGTAGGGATTTCACATAACCCACAAGTGGGAAAAGGAGGAGATCCATCATGGAGAAGCCCTGGCTTAAGCATTACGAGGAAGGTGTTCCGGCGAACATTGCCTACCCCGAGATCCCCTTACACCAGATTCTGACGAACACTGCCCGCAAGTACCCGGACAACACCGCTACCATCTTTGGCAACGTCGTCGAACCTCTGGGCAACATGCTCCTCGACGCCAAGATGACCTACCGTGAGCTCTACGATCTCACCAAACGCTTCGCTGCGGCCTTGCAACAGCTTGGGGTGGAGAAGGGGGACCGGGTCGCCATCTACCTGCCCAACTGCCCCCAATTCGTCATAGCCTACTACGCCACCCTCATGTGCGGCGGGACTGTTGTGCCTTGCAATCCCGCATACGTGGCCCGAGAGCTCCAGCACCAGCTTAACGACTCTGGGGCCGAGACCATCGTTTGTCTTTCCCTGATGTACCCCACGGTCAAGAAAATCCGGGCTGAGACTCCCCTCAAGCGGGTCATCGTCACCAACATCAAGGAGTACTTCCCAGGCCTGCTCAAATTCCTCTTCACTCTGGCCGTAGAGAAGAAGGAGGGCCACTACCAGGACATCCACGAGGGTTTGCCAGCCATGGAGGCAGCCGAGACCTACTGGTTCCAGGACCTGCTGAGGGGCGCTCAGGCCGAACCGACCCCGGTCGAGGTCAGCCCGAAGGACACGGCGGTGCTGATGTACACCGGCGGCACCACCGGCGTCTCCAAAGGCGCCGAGCTCACCCACGGCAACATGTTGGCCAATGCCATGCAGACGCGCCATTGGTTACCCCGGAGCGAGGAGGGTAAAGAAGTCCTGCTCACCGCCCTGCCCCTGTTTCACAGCTACGGCATGACCACCTGTATGAACCACGGCGTCCTCATCGGGGGAGCCATGCTCCTCATCCCCAACCCCCGCGTCCTGATCCACACCTTAAAGTCCATCAACAAACACCACCCCAGCCTTTTCACCGGTGTGCCGGCTTTGTACGTGTCCATCAACAACCACCCCGAGATCAACAAGTTTGACGTCAGTTCCATCAAAGCCTGTATCAGTGGCGCAGCAGGGTTGCCCGTGGAAGTGCAGGAGAAATTCCAGGTCCTCACGGGCGGCAAGCTGGTCGAAGGATACGGGCTCAGCGAGGCCAGCCCGGTCACCCATGCCAACCCCCTCTTCGGCCAGAACAAGATCGGCACCATCGGCCTGCCCTTCCCCGACACGGAAGCCAAAATCGTGGACGTGGAGATAGGAGAGAAGGACTTGCCACCCGGCGAGGTCGGAGAGTTGGTAATCAAAGGCCCCCAGGTCATGAGGAGTTACTGGAACAAACCCGAGGAGACGGCCAACACACTGCGTAAAGGTTGGCTGCATACCGGCGACATTGCCACCATGGACGGGGATGGCTATTTCCGGATCGTTGACCGCAAGAAAGACATGATCCTGGGAGCGGGTGGCTACAACATCTACCCTCGCGAAGTGGAGGACGTGCTCTATCAGCATCCCAAGGTCCTGGAAGCAGCCGTGGCCGGTATCCCGGTGGGTGTGGAGAGGGGTGAGCGGGTCAAGGCCTACATCGTCCTCAAGCCAGGTGAGACGGCAACGGAAGAAGAGATGATCGCCTTCTGCCGCGAAAACATGGCCCGCTACAAGGTCCCCAAGTTCGTCGAGTTCCGCGAGTCGCTGCCCAAGACCATGGTTGGCAAAATCCTGCGCCGCGTGTTGGTCGAGGAAGAGAAGAAGAAACTGGTCTAGGGACAGGCAACTGGCCAAAGAGTGCTGACTTGCCAAGGAATAAGTCAAAAGGTCCGAGGTTTCCAGCCGGAAACTCGGACCTTTTTTCTTTACCCTTTCAGGTGAGTGTTCAGCAACCCTTGCGAAGGTTTGTGAACAGATTTCAGCCAGAGGTGTCCTCACCTGGCAGGAATCGCCCCATTGACAAGACTATTCGCAACCTTCGCAAGGGTCAAAACTCGGTCACCCCCGTGAACTCGAACTCGCCCAATTTCAGAGCCGGCACGTGGTTGCCGTTCAACTCGAACTCGCTGCGGACCAGTTTGGTGGTGCGCCCCACCATCTCTACACTGGACAGGGCGTCCAGATAGCTCTGGGTGAAACGCAGGTTCTTGACGGGATAGGCCACCTCGCCTTTCTCGATGAGGAAAGTGCCGTCGCGGGTCATGCCGGTTATGATGGCCAGCTTGGGATGGACGGGGCGAGTGTACCAGAAGCGGGTCACCAGGACGCCCCGTGGCATGGAAGCGACCATCTCTTCCAGAGTAGCCTGACCGGGAGCCATGAACATGTTGAAGGGGATAGGGCCGAACGTGTTAGGTGCGGGCAGGCCATGCCCTGTGGAAGCCTTGCCCTCTTTGCCCGCCGTATACGAATCGTAGACCACGTTCATGGCCACGCCCTTCTCGATGAGGGGCACCCGTCTCTTGGGCACTCCCTCGAAGTCAAAGGGGAGGGGCAGGCCCCTGGGGTCGAGGCCGTCGTCCCAGAGGGAGATGGCCGAGCCCACAATCTGCTGGCCGAAACGGTCGCACATAAAGCTGCGCTCTTCCTGAACGGCCAAAGCCCCCAGCCCAACGTAGGAGAGCATCTCCAGGATGTCCTCGGTAGCATACTCTTCCAGAATGACCGTGTAGCGACCGGGTTCGATGTCGCGGGGATTGCGGCCTCGCAGGGCCTTATCCACCGCCTCGGCCCCCACCGCTTCGGCATCTATCTGCTCCACATCCCAGGCCACGCTGGCTCCGTAGCCAGAGCTGTCGTCACCCATGATGACGGTTTTGAGATCGGCCAGCGTGGTGGGGAAATAAGCGAACACGCCCAGGGAATTGGCTACGGCGATCTCCTGAGCACCGGTGCTGAAAGCACCTGAGGCAACCAGACCATTCTCCACAGCCCGCCGACAAATACCTCCCACTGCCTGGGCTCGCGCCTCGGGGGTAAAGCCGGCTGTGGCCTCGCTGAAGGCCCTCACCTCAGGGATCGAAGCTGGTTCGGGCAACGAGATAAAGTCAGGGTTTTCAGGCTGGAGCCTGGCCACCCCCAGAGCTGCCTCGACCACCCTTTCCAGCGACTCTCCGCTCAGGTCATTGGTGGAGGCCACCCCGATTCTCTTGCCCACCACGGCCCGCACCCGCACCTGGACGTCGCGCTCGGCCACGTTCTGGTGGATGTAAGAGTTGGCAAAGCGGGTCAGTTGGCTGTCGTCGCTAAAGACCAGCACCTCCGTCTGGTCAGCCTGGGAAAGGCTTAACACCCTGGCCGTGATCTCGCGTATCTTTTTTTCGCCTAGCATGGTTGCTCCTTTTATTTCATCACTCCTACCCGCACGTTGCGAAAGCGGGCCGGAGCCGTGCCATGGCCTACGTGAGCTGTCTGCGAGGGCTGCCCCTTGCCGCAGTTGGGCGTGCCCCACACGTTCCAGCGTTTCTCGTCGCAGATGGCATCGCAGCCAGCCCAGAACTGGGGGGTGATGCCAGTATAGGTAGCGTTCTTGTACATCTGGCCCAACTTGCCTTTCTCGATCTGATAGGCAATCTCGGTGCCGAACTGAAAGTTGAGCCGCTTGTCGTCAATGCTCCAGCTTTTGTTCATCTCCATGTAGATACCGTCGTCGGTGTCAGCGATGAGATCATCCAGGTCCCATTCCCCTGGTTCCAGGTTGACGTTGGTCATGCGGATCAGGGGGATGCGGTTCCAACCGTCGGCACGCATGGCTCCGTTGCTCTGCTGGCCCAGCATGGTTGCTGTCTCCCGCGAGGTGAGGTAGCCCACAAAGATGCCATCGCGCACGATGGGCGCCCTCTGGGCTGGCACCCCCTCGTCGTCGTAGCCAAAAGTGCCCAGGCCGCCGGGCACGGTGGCGTCGGCAGTGATGTTGACGACCTCCGAGCCGTAGCGAAAGTTGCCCAGTTTTTCAGTGGTCAGAAAGCTGGTACCAGCGTAGGAAGCCTCGCTGCCAAAGACCCGGTCCAACTCGATGGGATGGCCGCAGGACTCGTGCACCTGGAGGGCCAGTTGGGTGGGTCCCAGAATGATGGTCATCGTCCCGCTGGGACACTGGGGGGCCGTCAGCAGAGCCACGGCTTCCTCACCGATGCGTCCGGCGTTACCTGCCAGGTCCATGGCGACGATGAATTCGTAGCCAGCCGTGCCCTGGTGGCGGCCAAAGGAATTGGGATAGGAGCGCTTCTGCACATCGTCCTCGCCTACAGCCGTGACCTCCAGGCCCGCTCCGCTTTCAACGATCTCCTGTTCGATGAAAGAGCCCTCGGAACTGGCAAAGGTCTTGTGTTCGCGGATAAAGGCCATGTTGCCCCTGGCTACGTTCACCCCCTTGGCCCGGCGCATGGCTTCATCGGCCGCCAGGAGAAGCTCGATTTTCTGCTCCAGAGAGACCTCGAAGGGATCTATCTCCACAGGTGTGCGGTAAGTGGCGACGTGAACCGCCGGTGGCCCCAGGTCCACGTCCTGGGTCTTGACCAGAGTGCTGGCTTTGGCAATTTGGACGGCCAGGGCCGTCACCCGCTCCACCTCGGCTGGCTCCAGATAGGCGCTGGAGGCAAAGCCCCAAGCGCCGTCAACGATCACCCGCACGCCAAAGCCCTGGTTCTCGGAACTGGAGAGGGCTTCCACCACCCCGTTCTTGACGGCGATGCCCTGACTCTCCCGCCGCACGATGCGGATGTCGGCATAGCTAGCGCCCTGAACCCGGGCCAGGTCCAGGGCACGATCGGTTAATTCTCGCAAGGTAGGTCTCCTTTCCATGCAAATCAGGTGCCAGGCACTTCTAGCAAGCACCTCAAAGCCAAGATTCGCCTGTATTCACCGTCACTTTCAGGCCAGAGTGCTTTACAAGTGCCTGGCACCTAAAACGTGATTAGTGCCCCGCCTTATCCTGCTGCAAAAAGTCGCGAGCCTATTATAGCAGACAGGGGCGATTTACTCAAGTAAGAGACCTCCGAGGTTTTCCGGCTAAACCTCGGAGGTCTGAGCGGTTGCGCCACAGAATCCGATGATCAACTCCCCAAAGTGGGCACAAAGTCACCGAGGATCGAGCCACCGATGAACTCGCGCAGGATAGAGTTGTCGGGAATAAAGTCGGGGCCACAGGGGAGAAGCCAATCGAGGAAGGCCAGCAACCGCTTTACTTCAACGTACTCCATAGTGCCCGGCTCCACCTGCCGCAGCAACGGTTCGGCAAAGGGTTTCAGCACCGACAGCTCGTAGACCAGGGCCGAATTGAACACGGCGTCGGCGTTCTCTTGAAAGGGGAAAATATTGCGCCCTTCTCCTCGCCGCACTTTCTCCCACATTTGGATGGTCTCCTGAGCGCGATAGCCCCGATTGGCCGCATCACGTACAATCCGTCGCAGCAACCGCGTGTCGGCAGTCGAGACCCGGTTGTGGTGGTCAATGTTGAGCTGGGTCAGCGCCGAGGCATAGATGCGATAAATCTGCTCAGGGGGGACGTTGGGCACCAGGTCGGGGTTCAGGCCATGGATGCCTTCGACGAGGATCACGTGTTCATCGCAGAGGGACAAGGTCCGCCCCCACTCCCGTTTCCCTGTCTTGAAATTGTAGCGGGAGAGGGTCACCTCCTGGCCGGCGATCAGGGCCAGCAACTGCTCGTTGAAGAGCGGCAAGTCCAGTGCCTCAAGGGCCTCGAAATCGTACTCTCCGTGCTCGTCGAGGGGGGTCTTTTCCCGATCAACGAAATAGTCATCGAGGCCGATGGGAACGGGACGGATGCCGTGGGCCAAGAGTTGCACAGAGAGCCGCTTGGAGAAGGTCGTCTTCCCCGAGCCCGAAGGGCCAGCGATGAGCACCAGCCGCACCTGCCCACCCCGGTCGGCAATCTGGTGGGCGATGTCCGCGATGCGCTCCTCATGGAGCGCTTCGGCCACCAGGATCACCTCGCGGATGCGTTGGGTATCAATGGCTTCGTTCAGAGAAGCCACGCTGTCCACTTTCATGACTTTCAACCACTGCCCATACTCACGGAAGGTAGCCGTCAGCCTGGGGTAGTCCTGATATGTGGGCAAGGCCGTCGGGTGCTCGGGGGTCGGATATTGGAGAATGAAACCCGGAGGGTGATGGCACAGACGGAAGGCGCGCAGGTAGCCTGTGGAAGGCACCATATAGCCGTAGAAATAGTCCTTGACTCCATGCAGTGTGTACAGCTTCAGATAATCCTTGCGACGGTCCTTCAGCAACCGGACCTTGTCATTGTACCCCTTCTCACTGAACAAGGCCATGGCTTCGGTAACCGCGACTTTCTCCTTCGAGATGGCCGCATTCTCTTCTACTATTTCCCACATGCGGCGCTCGATCAGCGCCACCTCCTCAGTGGTGAACGGTTCACGGCCCTCCACCTGGCAGAAGAAACCGCCCAAGGGCACGGCATAGTCAATGATGATGCGCACGTCTGGATGGAGCTCGTGGACGGCCGTGACCAGCAGAAAGGAAAGCGAGCGCCGATAGATGCGCGCGCCGTCGCTGTCGGTCATGGAAATGGGAACCACATCGGCATCGCGGGTGATGGGCTGGATCAGCTCGGACAGCTTGTCATTGACCAGGGCGGCCATGATAGACAACGCCTCCTCGGGAAACGCAGCGCGAATAAAGGCCTCCAGGGGTGTCCCGACAGGTCCCTCAAAAACCTGGCCGTCGGCAAACTGAACCTGGACCGTCTGACGCAAAGTGGTCGGTCGAACTTGATCTGAAGTCGCTTGTTTGATTCGTTTTTGGTTTTTTGCACTCATCTTTATGCCTCAGTACAACGGACTTATCAACAGACATAGGGAGCGTGGCTTGCTCTTCGGAGGGCAAGCGCATCTTGACAGTGCCTTGCTTTTGTGATACGATAGCTACAGCAGGAGGTATCACGACTATGATTCGTACAGTGGATGCCATTTACGAAAACGGATTCTTCAGACCATTGGAAGACGTTGACCTTCCCAACCAGGAGAAAGTCAGATTGCTTTTCTTGCCCGAAAGCGAAGCGGCTTCAGACGATGATCTACCTGCCTGGGCCATAGCCCTTCTGGCAGAGCGCAGTCCCAGCTTTGCCTTTCTGGCCGACCCCCGTGAAGACATCTACACTCTTACAGAAAGGGACAAGTGACGAAAATGAGCGTCAAAGAGTTTGCCAATGGTACGCTGCTGGCCGTTTACCATCACGGTGCACTACACCTGCCAGAACCGGTAGACTGGCTGGATGAAGGCCAGACCGTGGAGATTTACATCGCTCTGGCCAGGCCTCGCGGCGATCCCGAGTGGCAGCCACCGGAGTGGTGGGACGAATGGCTGGCCGAACTGGCGGCCATGACTCCTTGGGAGCGAGCCGGCCGCTGGCCCGACGAACTGACCCCGGAGCAAATAGAAAGCAGGCTACAAGCCGTGCGTGAGTCTCGCGGCATGGTTAAACTCGATAATCCAGAATGGGCACTGGAAGTCGCTACCAGCTACGAGATTTTAGAATGGAACCTCGATCTATGAACTTGGCCAAACTTCCACGCGGCGTTGAGGTTTTCGTAGATGCTTCGATTTTGGCCTCGCACTTCATCGAACAGGGGGCTCTGACGGACCAATGCAGTGCTTTCTTGAGCCGCTGTACGGTTGAGGAATTACGTGCTTACACATCGGTCACCGCCGCTGCTGAAACCATCCACAGGGTCATCGTCGCTGAAGCCATACGCCGCTACGAGTTGCCTCCGCGCAAGGCTGTCACTTACCTGAAGCAGTATCCCGATAAGGCGAAAGAACTCCGTGAACATCTGAAGGTCGCCAGCGAAATCTACCGTCTTGGTATAGACATCCTGCCCGTAACCCACATCCACCTGCATCAGAGCAAACAATTCCGCACTGACTATGGGCTGATGACCAACGATTCGCTGATCGTGGCGGTGATGCAAGACCACAAACTCGTCCACCTGGCTACCAACGACCGCGATTTCGAGCGGGTGCGAGGCATCAAGGTCTGGAGGCCGGTTGGGTAAGAGCAAGGCTGCCGCCTCAATGCAACAGACTTCTTGGAATTCAACGGATATTTCCCGCCCTGCCCGTTCAATTCTCCCCATCCGTTGTACTCCCTCCATGAACGCGGAAACCCGGAGCCACGCGGATCACGCGGAATTCCCCTCCGCGCCCTCCGTCCCTTCCGCACCTCCGCGATCTTGTCTTGCCCCGTCCGTTCAATTCTCCTCGTCCGTTGTACTCCCCTCCAGCGCACACAGCAGCGCCCCATCACTGCACCGGCCCAATCCGCACATCGTCAATGTAGCCAGTTATTGCCTTTCCATAAACACCTATCCTAAGCGCAAATCTGGCCTTTTTGAGCTTCTCTGCGTCAACGGGCACATGGGAGCCAGCCATCTGACCATCAATGTAATAAGTAAAAGTCATCGTGGCCGGGTCCACTTCAGTCCGAAAAGTATGCCATGTCCCCAAATCAACTGGCTGCTTGCTTCCTGCATCATACCAATGTCCTTCTTGCTTGTAATCATAGCAACCAGCCCCATAATACCCATGAATTTCGCAGCTGGAAGACCACGCTCCTCCCCCAGGCAGGTCGCCCCTAAGACTTAATCCTACACCGCCGTCAAATTTATCAGGACTTACCATTAGTTTGACTTCAAAAAAGGTCGGGGCACTTAGTGTAATGAACCGCTTGTGGTAAGCGGTCAATGTGGAGTCGTTTTCCGGAATCTCACTTTCCTGTGTCAAGATAAGTATCCCATTCTGTTGGGCAACCTGACCGGTCAGCTCCCCCCGTGGTTCCCACAGACCTTTATTATAGCTGCCCTCATTGGCCGGGTTATTGAAATTGTCGTACACCGTCGGGTCGGCGTCCATCGTGGGCGTTGGCTGCGGCGTTGCAGTTGGTACAGGCGTATTCGTCGGTGGCATAGGAGTAGCCGTGGGCCGGGGTGTACTCGTCGGCACGGGCGTAGCCGTCGGCGGCAGCGGCAGCGGGGTAAATGTTGGCGCTACCGGCGTGGCAGTGGGCTGAGGCATGGCAGTAGACGTGTCAGTTGGAGCCACGACCTCTGCTACCATCGTCGGCGTCGGCTCCGGCTTTACCCATTGGCCAATCAGGAAGGCTACCGCTGCCACAACCAGAACAATGCCAACCAAACCCCACACCGGCACTCTCTGCCATAAGGAGACAGCCTCTTCTATCGGCTTCTCCGCCACTGCCACCGTCGGTATGGGCAGAGGCACTACCCTCGTGGGGACCGAAGCCTCAACCACGGCCTGCCGTAAAGCTTCCACCATTTCCCCCACCGTCTGGAAACGGTCGTCGGGATTCTTGGCCATCGCTCTCAAGATCACCCGCTCTACCCCTTCGGGAACGGCGGGATTCACCTTGCGGGGTAACGGCAGCGGTGCGTTGATGTGTTTCATAAGTAACGCCAGGGGCGTCTCCGCCTCATAGGGCAACCGGCCAGTCACCATCTCGTAGAGCATCACCCCCAGCGAGTAGATGTCGGTGCGGGCATCCACTTTCTCGCCCTGCCCTTGCTCCGGTGACATGTAGGCCGGTGTACCCACCCCCACCCCCGAAGCTGTGAGTTGCACCGACGCCTCCATCATCTTGGCCAGGCCAAAGTCGGTCAGGTAGCAATCCCCATGGGCATCCACCAGCACGTTGCTGGGCTTTACGTCGCGGTGCACCACCCCCATCCCGTGGGCGTACTCCAGTGCCCTCCCCACCTGGCTGATGACGTGGTCCACCTCGGCCAAATCCAACAGTCCGGCGGCCATGCGCTCCTTGAGGGTGCCAGCATCAATGTAACGCATCACCAGGTAGAGCCGCCCTTCCGCCTCGCCGTAGTCGTACACCGGCAGGATGTGGGCGTGCTCCAGGCGGGCCACCGCCTTTGCTTCCCGCTCAAAGCGCTGCCGAAAGTTGGCATCCTGGCTCATCTGCTCCAGCACCACTTTGACCGCCACGTAACGGTCCATCACGGCGTGATAGGCTTTGTAGACAGTAGCCATACCACCCACTCCGACTTGCTCCAAAATACGGTAGGAGCCCAGTTCTCTGCCGATCATGCCATCCATTTCGCCTCCTCACTGTGATGGGTAAGCCCACACTCCGGTTCGACCGTCCAGCTTATGGCGCCCAATCTATGCTCTGCTCCAGCGGGTTTTGGAAGGTGTGGATTCGGTCTTCGATCTCGACCAGTCTCCGTGGGTTCCGGCCGTCTGGGTCCATAGCCCAGATGGCCCAACGGCCTTCTTGATTCGACAGGAAGGCAATCGAATCGCCAGTCGGCGACCACGCCGGAGCAAACTCTATCGCCCCATCACTCGTCAGACGGGTGCGCCCGCTGCCGTCAGGGTTGATCACATAGATATCCCAGTCCCCAGCCTCCTCCCTCGCAAAGGCGATCTGAGTGCAATCAGGTGACCAGACCGGCATAAGATCGCCGGGCTCCTCCGTGATGGTAGAGTGGACATCGTAAAGCGGCGTGGTCAACATCAGGCCGAATTTCCCGCCTCCGGCAAAGCCGCTGTAGACAATCTGTGGCGCCTTGTGAGCCACCCGGCACCAGTCTGGGAAACGACCGGCCGCTATTCCCACGTGCATCAGGTTCGAGTCCCCCACCTCGCGGACTGTAGGTCGGCTGACCACATCTACAAGATACAAGCGATCATCCCGTGAGAAAACGATGTCATGGCTTTCAGGGTTAAAACTGGGATAGCTGTCTTGAGTAATACCGGTCAGCGTCTGTCTGGCACGTGTCTCTAGATTCATCACGCCAATCCCCCCAGGGTCAATAGACCGGAAGGCGAGCCATTCGCCATCCGGGCTGAAGGTGGGCTGGATGGCACCCGGCACGCTCAACACGTACTCGCCATCAACTGTGACAACAATCGTCTCCAAATACTTGAAATCGCTGTTGTACACGGTGTACACCAACCTGCCTGCTAATACAGCCCTCTTAGGCGTAGGCGTCGGCATAGACCCAACTGGTGTTGGGGTTGGCAGCACTGGCGCGGCGGTTGGTTCCAGGGTGGCTGTCGGTGTTAGCGTAACCACTATCACTACCGGCGTGGGCACAATGGGCATCGCAGTGGGCGGCACAGGTGTAGACGTAGGTGGCACCGGGGTAGACGTCGGCGCTAGCGGCGTGGCAGTAGGCTGAGGCACTGTGGTAGGTGTGGCAGCCAGAGTTGTTGCCTCTGCTACCGCTGTCGGTGTCGGCTCCTTCCCTTTCTGGCTGGCCAGGAAGGCTAGCGCTGCCGCAGCTAACAAGACAGCCAACAAGACCACTCCACCAATGCCAACCAAGGCCCACACCGGCACCTTTCGCCGGGTGGGGACGGCCTCCTCAACGAAATCAACCGGCTTCACAGCCGTCCGCAGGACAGCGGGCGCTTTCTCCCTTGTCACTGCCAGTCTCAGCACATCGCCTTCCCTCACTCCAAGCGAGGCCAGGGTCTGGCCTCCGCCCAAAGCCCACCCTGTGGTCTCGTGAGTCCACTGGTAGGCAATAGGCTGACCACCGGGATCGGTGATGGGCAAGCCCAGCTTTTTGGTCAGCACGGGCAAAAGCTTTTCCATCGCGGCGTCGTCCGGCAGGTCCACCTTCAAACGGCGGTTCCTCACCTCGTCAATGATGGTCACTCTCAGTTTAGGCATTCTCGCACCTCCTGGATTTCACGGCTCACAGGAGCAGGATGTGCTCATTCCAGCTCCTCCACAATTTCGATCAGCGACTCCAGGTCCGGCCCTTCTTCCTCCTCAATGATCTCGATCAGCCTCTCGAGCTTCCCTTCGTCCACAACCTCAATCGAGTCCCCTAAAACAATTTCTTCCTTCTTTGGCAATCCTTTTTCCACTGCGGCCCACCTCAGCGCATCCATCATCTCACTTACCCGCTGGTAGCGATCCTCAGACGCTTTGGCCGTGGCCTTCAGGATGACCTGTTCCACCGGCTCCGGAATGTCAGGGTTCACCTTTCGGGGCAAAGGCAGCGGAGCGCTGAGATGCTTGACCAGCACCGCCAGAGGCGTGTCGGCATCGAAAGGTACCTGGCCGGTCAACATCTCAAAGAGCATGATGCCCAAGGAATAGATGTCACTTCGCTCGTCCACCTCCTCGCCTTGAGCCTGCTCTGGCGACATGTAGGCTGGCGTACCCATCCCCATCCCTGTCCTGGTGATCTGCGCAGTGTCTGCCGTCATCTTGGCCAATCCAAAATCAGAGAGAAAAGCCCATCTCCCTCGATCCATCAGCACGTTGGTCGGCTTTATGTCACGGTGGATGATGCCTTGCTGATGCGCATAGTCTAGAGCATCTCCTATTTGAGCGATGATGTCAACAACTTGGTTCAAAGCCAGCGGCTGGCCCAACATCTCCTTGAGAGTCCCACCCTCCACATAGCGCATGACAATATAGCCAAGTTCCCCCTCCTGGCCAAAGTCGTGCACTGGCAGGATGTGGGGATGGCTCAATTTGGCGATGGCCTTGGCCTCACGCTGGAAGCGGGTGGCAAAGTTGGGGTCGTGGGCCAGATAAGCGGGCAGCACTTTGACCGCCACATAGCGATCCAGAGGGAGTTGATAGGCTCTGTAAACAATGGCCATTCCTCCACGCCCAATGCGCTCTATCATCCGGCACTGCCCCAACGTCTGGCCGACTAGAGTCACCTCTATGCCTGACGATGTTACTCCCAAAGTCCCATCAATGGCCTCGATCAACTCCACCGGAGTCTGAAACCTCTCCTCGGGATCCTTGGCCAGACACCTCTTGACCAACTCCTCCACCTCGCCAGGAATCTCTTCCTCGAACTCTCGCAACAAGGGTACGGGCTCCTGGAGATGCTTCAGTATGATGTTCACCGCGTGGTTGGCCTCGTAAGGTGGCCGCCCGGTCAGCATCTCGAACAGAGTGATCCCCAGAGAGTAAATGTCCGAGCGGATGTCTACCTCCCTCCCTTCGGCTTGCTCCGGTGAGAGATAATGGGGACTGCCCAGGACGCCGGTGGCCGTCAACCGGCTCAGGTCGGCTCCCCTGGCGATGCCAAAGTCCATGATCTTCACCAGACCACTGGGCTCGACCATGATGTTGGCTGGGCGGATGTCGCGGTGGACAATGCCTGCCTCATCAGCGTGGGCCAGGCCCTGAGCTATCTGCCTCGCAAGGCTCAGCGCCCGCTCAACCTCCAACATCCCATCCTCACTTAGGATCTGCAACAGTGTCCTGCCCTCTACGTATTCCAGGACAATAAAGTCTACGCCCTCATCGCGGCCGTAATCCAGGACTTTGACGGCGTGAGAGGAGTCCAGCCTACTCAAGAGCTCGGCCTCGCGCCGGAAACGGCGAGCGAACTGACCCTCCCCGGCCAGTTCCGGGCGGATGACCTTGAGAGCCACCACCTGGTTGCGCTCCAAGTCCTTGGCCAGATAAACCGTGGACGTTGAGCTCTGCCCTACCGCATCGTAGATGCGATAGGTATCTTTGATAACTCTCCCAATCATGAACCACTCCTTTACCAGGCTTGACCCGCTCGTGAATGTCCTTCGCACATATTCTAACAGGGGGGATTGGTTTTGTCAACAAGGTCAAGGCAGGGCGTCTCCGCAACTTTTGGGCTCTGGAGGCGTATAGGATATAGGAAGCAGTACTTACAAGCAAGAAGAATGAAGCGAGGCAGGCAGATGCGCCCATATCTCAAGCGAATACCTGACCCCTTTGTAGCGCTGATGCTGGAGGTTATCGGCAGCTTTTTCCAGTGTCTGGGCTTTGGCTGGATCTATGCCGGACGGGTGGTGTGGGGCCTGGCGCTCCTTGTCGGCTACTGGCTGCTGGCCGGAACCATCTCGGTTGTTCTGATCATCTTTTCCGCTGGCCTGTGGTGTTTTGTCCTGCCAGCGCAGAGCCTCATTTTCGGATGTCTGTCGGGCTACGCCGTCTACCAAACCTTGCATAAGAGGACGGGAGATAGGTAAGGAGAATCGAGGGCGACCTTGGGTCGCCCTTTTCGTTTCCCCTTCTCTTTTGGGCCAATCTATGGTAAAATCGTATCCGGGCTGATCAGCCCGACGTTCAATTGCTAGATGAGGAGGCCCGAAAATGTTCGACCAGGATAAACTGGCTGGGATCAACAAGCAAAAGGAAACCTGGGAAAAGACCACTTTGCAAAAGACACTGGACCGTTTTGGCGAACGCCAGGAAGAGTTTGTCACCACTTCGAGCGCGCCGGTGGAACGCCTTTACACCCCGGCCGACATCGCCGATTTCGACTATGAGCGCGACCTGGGCTTTCCCGGTCAATATCCTTTCACCCGAGGCGTCCACCCCACCATGTACCGTGGCCGCTTGTGGACCATGCGCATGTTCGCCGGCTTTGGCACAGCCGAAGAGACCAACGCCCGTTACAAGTACCTGCTGGAGCACGGAGAGACCGGCCTCTCGGTAGCCTTTGATTTCCCTACTCTCTACGGCTACGACACCGATGCCCCCGAAGCCGAAGGCGAGTTTGGCAAGTGCGGGGTGGCCGTATCCTCGCTGGCCGATATGGAGATTCTCTTCGATGGCATCCCCGTTGACGAGATCACGACCTCTATGACCATCAACGGCCCGGCAGCAGTGATTTGGGCCATGTACATCGCGGCCGCTGAGAAGCGAGGCATCCCTATGGAAAAGCTGGGTGGCACCATCCAGAACGACATCCTCAAGGAATACATCGCCCAGAAATCGTGGCTTCTCCCCCCCAGGCCTTCCATGCGTCTCATCGTGGACACCTTCGAGTTCGGCACCAAATACCTGCCCCGGTGGAACACCATCAGCATCTCCGGCTACCACATCCGCGAGGCCGGGTCTACAGCCGTCCAGGAACTGGCTTTCACCCTGGCTGATGGCTTCGAGTACGTGAAGGCTGGCATTGAGCGGGGTCTGGATGTGGACGAGTTTGCTCCACGCCTCTCCTTCTTCTTCAATGCCCACAACGACTTTTTCGAGGAAATCGCCAAGTACCGGGCGGCGCGTCGCATCTGGGCGCGGGAGCTGAAGGAGCGCTTTGAGGCCAAGGACCCGCGCTCCTGGTGGCTGCGCTTCCACACTCAGACAGCCGGATGCTCCCTCACCGCCCAGCAACCGGAGAACAACGTCGTGCGCACCACCATACAGGCCCTGGCCGCCCTCCTCGGCGGGACACAGAGTCTGCACACCAACTCTATGGATGAAGCCCTGGCCCTGCCTTCAGAACTGGCAGCCCGCGTCGCCTTGCGCACCCAGCAGATCATCGCCCACGAGAGCGGGGTGACCAACACCATTGACCCCCTGGCCGGCAGTTATTTCGTCGAGGCCCTGACCAACCGTATGGAAACAGAAGCCTATCAGTACTTTGAAAAAATTGAAAAGCTGGGAGGGGTGATTCCAGCCATTGAGCGGGGTTTTTTCCAGCGGGAGATCGCTGAGGCAGCCTATCGCTACCAGCACGAGACAGACACCAAACAGCGCACGATCGTAGGCGTTAACGAATATGTCTCCCCGGAACCGCTGACCATTCCTCTCCTGCAGATGGATCCCGAGGGTGAGCGACGACAGTTGGAGCGTCTGGCCGGGGTACGCCGCGAGCGGGACAACGTGGCGGTGGAGGAGCGGCTCTCAGCTCTGCGCGATGCGGCCCAGGGGACCGAGAACCTGATGCCTTATATCCTGGACGCGGTACGGGCCTGCTGCACCCTGGGCGAAATCTGTGGGGTCTTTCGGGAGGTCTTTGGCGAGTATCGGGAACCGGTCATTTTATAAGATGGCGGCTACTTGACAATATAGGCATACAATTATATAATTGTATGCCTGGAGGTAAGAGATATGGAAATAGAGTATGTGACCACCAACGTGCGGCTGCCAAAAGAGATGCACCGGGCGCTCAAATGGCGCGCTGTTGAAGAGAACACCAGCGTGGCGGCTTTAATCCGCGAGAGCATAGCCAGATATCTGGTCGAAGAGCAAGCGGCTATTGTCCTCCCTGAAGACGAGTCTGTCTCCGATCCGATTTTTCAGTTGGGCTCTTTGACTGCTGAGTCGGAGGTCATCCGGGGAGACCGCCCCACTGACGGAGCTGTTCAACATGACCGCGATATTTACGAGCGAGAGCACGAGCGTTGGCACGCCGAAAAGGATGAATGAGCCCATGCGACGGGTCTTTGTTGATACCAGTGCCTTTATTGCCTTGCTCGACCCTCGCGATGATTGTCATGACCAGGCAATATACATCGAGCAAGCTCTGTCCGGCCAAGCCACGCGTCTGGTCACCACCAATTTTGTGCTGGACGAGACCTACACTGGCTTACGGGGAAAAATCCAACACAGTGCCATCTTACGCTTCAGGGATTCGGTTCGACAAAGCCAGCGGCTGGGTGTAGTCCGCATTACCGAAGCGCTCGAGGATCAAGCCTGGGAAATTTTCGCCCGTTACGATGATAAGGATTTCAGCTTCACCGACTGCACCAGTTTCGCCGTGATGCAACAATTAGGTATCACGACCGCTTTTGCCTTCGACGAGCACTTTGAGCAGTTCGGCTTCAGCCGGATGCTCGGGTAAAGCCGCAAATCAAACGACCCGCTTCTCTCCTGGCGTCTCGCCCTCCTCAAACCTCTCCAACCGGAAAGGGTGGATGTCAAAAGAAGTCTGGCCGCTGGTGATCAACTCGGCCAGGATGCGGCCTACGGCCGGCGACTGCTGGAAGCCGTGGCCGCTGAAACCCACGGCACAGTAGAACCCCTCCACCCCGCCGATGTCACCCCCGACGACGGGGTTATCGTCGGGGGTGATGGCATACAGGCCGGCCCAACTGCGCATGAGCCCTGCTTGACCCAGGACCGGAGCCCGATAGATGGCTTTGTCAGCGACTTGGTCCAGGAAATCCCAGCCCACGCTGGTATTAAAGCTGGGGGGCTCGTCTTTGTCCGTCATGCCCATCAAGATGCTAACACCCTCTCGGCGGAAATAGAAACTGGGCGCAAAGTCAATCACCAGAGGCACACGGTCGGGGATGGGCTCGAAAGGCCCGGTGACCAGCACCTGCCGCCGGTAGGGCTGGACAGGCAGCTCGACCCCGGCCATCTGCCCCACTTGGGCTGCCCAGGGCCCGGCGGTATTGACCACCACCGGAGCGGAGACCTGGCCCTGGGTGGTAGTCACCCCCCGCACCTTGCCCCCTTCCACGGTGATGCCGATCACCTCGGTCCCCTCATAGATCTCCACCCCCAGCCGCCGGGCCATTTTGGCAAAGCCCATGTCCACGCTGTAAGGATCGGCGTAGCCATCAGCCGGGCCAAAGGTCCCACCGATAACGTCTTCCAGATACAAATAGGGCGCTATCTCGGCGATTTCCTCCGGGGAGAGCAGTTGGACGGGTACCCCCAGGCTTTTTTGCAAGGCCACGTTGTCCTGGAAATCGGTCCAGTCCTGAGGTTCAGTAGCCAGGAAGAGATAGCCGTGTTGCCGGAAATCAATCTCTGTCTCGAATTCTTCTTCAAAGCGCTCAAAGACCTTGACGCTTTCCTGGCTGATGCGAACGTTGGCTTCGGTGGAAAATTGTTGTCGGATGCCACCGACGCTCAAACCGGTGGAGCCGGAAGCCAGTTGATCCTTCTCCAACAGGACCACATCATGGCAGCCTAACTTGGCCAGGTGATAGGCCGTGCTGGTACCCATCACCCCACCGCCAATGACGATCACCTCAGCGCTATTTTTGAGCATCTTCCTTATGCAATCTTTTCTGCACGCACGGCACAGACCTTGAACTCGGGGATTTTGGCCACGGGGTCCAAGGCGCCGATGGTGAGGACGTTGGCCGCGGCCTCGGCAAAGTGGAAGGGCACAAAGACCACCCCGGGCGGCACTCGCCGGGTGATCCAGGCCCGCGTTTCGATTTCCCCGCGCCGGCTGACGAGGCGAATGGTCTCTGACTTGCCAATGCCCAAAGCATCGGCGTCCTCGGGGCTGATCTCGGCGTAGCCGTCGGGCACCTCTCGGTGCAGCTTCTCGGAGCGACGGGTCATGGTGCCGGTGTGCCAGTGGAACATGATGCGGCCGGTGGTCAAGGTCAGCGGGTACTCCTCGTCGGGTAATTCCTCCGCCTCCTTGAACTCGACTGGCGTAAAGTGGCCCAACCCGCGCGAGAACTTGTCCTTGTGCAGATAGGATGTGCCCGGGTGGTCCGCTGTCGGAACTGGCCACTGAAGGTCCCCCAACTCTTCCAGGCGCTGGTAGCTGACCCCGCCGTAGATGGGCGTGAGAGAGGCGATCTCGTCCATGATTTCGGCTGGAGAAGCGAAATCAAAACCTTTGGCTCCCATGCGCCGCGCCAAGTCGTCCACTATCTCCCAGTCGGCCCTACTCTCGCCGAGGGGCTCGATAGCCTTCCGCACCAGCTGTATCCGCCGGTCAGTGCCGGTAAAAGTGCCGTCTTTTTCAGCGAAAGAGACACCCGGCAAGACCACGTGGGCCAACTCGGCGGTCTCGGTGAGAAAGATGTCCTGCACCACCAAAAAGTCCGTGTGCTCCAGGGCATGGCGGACATGGTTGATATCGGGGTCGCTGAGCATGGGGTTCTCACCCATAACATACAGGGCTTTGAGTTTCCCCTCTTCAGCAGCATCCAGCATCGCTGTCACGGTCAGGCCGACTTGGGGAGGCGGCGCGCTCCCCCAGGCCTTCTCGAATTTCTCTCGCACCCCTTCACTGGTCACGGCCTGATAGCCGGGGTAGACGTTGGGCAGGCCACCCAGGTCGCAGGCTCCCTGGACATTGTTCTGGCCACGCAGAGGATTGACCCCGGTGCTGTCCCGGCCCACGTTGCCCGTCAACATGGCCAGGTTGGCGCAAGAGAGGACATTGTCGGTGCCGGTGGTATGCTGGGTGATGCCCATGGCATACACGATGGACGCCCGTTCGGCACTGCCGTACGCCTTGGCCGCAGCGACGAGGTCAGCCGCCGGGATGCCGGTGATCTCTTCCACCCGCTCCGGGGTGTACTCGGCCACAGCCGCTTTCAGCTCCTCGATCCCTTCCGTCCTGCTCTCGATGAATTCCTTGTCTTCCAGCCCCTCGCTCAGGATGACGTTCATCATGCCGTTGAGCAGGGCCACATCGGTACCCGGCCGATGG
>Ga0180437_10004111_pt1 | contig 21006 bp, 22 predicted proteins | sample SS_ome_4_FD_132410 | JGI IMG/M metagenome (GOLD analysis project Ga0180437, IMG submission 132410) | Hypersaline lake sediment archaeal communities from the Salton Sea, California, USA - SS_3_D_1 metaG | ecosystem: Environmental > Aquatic > Non-marine Saline and Alkaline > Hypersaline >...
AAACGCATCATTATCCTTCCATCTGATCTTCTTGGATTATAGTATTGGTCATAACCACCAACAAATGATGTTGCGAAACAATTCCTACATCTTCCATCTTGATGTTCATTGTTCAATCTATAACAATCACAAGTTATGCCTGTCCATTTTCTCTTTAGAAGAACAACAGGTTCACCGGTTGTTTCAAGCATCATTTCAAGTCTTTGGGCGCTTCTATCGGATAGATTTACCCCACCTCTAAATTTACCACCGTTATCTGCACAACCATATTCTCCACCATGGTAACTTCCCAAACATTTGCCAGAAAAGTAATCTACCATGCTAGTTCTATGATATCCAGAATAATCATAAGAAGGAAAATCTTCCATATAATTATCTGAAGCTGTTAAGTCAGTGTTTAAAAGATCCTTATCTTTTGTTCTGTACCCATCAGCTTCTGTGAATGGAAATTCTGGTTGTTCAAATCTAGGTTGGAATGAAGTGTAAATTACATTTAAATCTTCAAAACCTTCAAAATACTTAACCGTTGGATCCAAATAATCATATCCGTCATAACCATCTACATTGTGAATCCGCGCATTTGTATTATAGTATCCTCTACCATCAGCGGTTGCATAAATTATATTATTTGGATAATCAACATTTACATATCGTATTAATTCATATCCTATTTTCAAAACCCCATATGTTGGAAATTCAGAAACGTCAACCAAAGGTATTGTTAAGGTTGTTTCATCTATATCCGAAGCTAAAGCTGTCTGTGGATATGAGAAAGCGTTTGCTGCTTGAGGAGAAGCAACAAAATTTAATGGATTTTGAATTGTAGGTGTATATTCACACGCGCGCACGAGCACGTATATAACATCCCCAGGGTTAAATCGCATTATTTTGAGCTCTGAGTATCTAGTGAAATACCTTGGTCCCTCGGACAAAACTGTGTCTTTGTTTGTGGAGAAATACACGTTGTATCCAACTTCATTGGCTGCCGAAGATGGTAATGCTTGAGCCCAATGAAGATAAACAGAATATCCGTCAGGATAAGGTCTAGCCTCTTTTATTCCTATGAAGAATTGGTTAGGAAATACAGGTTTTGGAGTTCCACATATCATGTAGAGTATGCTGTATTATTAGATAAAAAATGAAAGGTGTTATGCTATTTTATATCTGTTGTCTTTTTAAAATCAAATGGGAAATTTGCTGGGTCGCCATTTTTGGTTATTGCAATAATAGCTGCTTTCATTGTTGGAGCTTCTTTTTGAAATAACGGTGTGAACCATTCGTCGATTGCTTTTTCTAATTCAGCAACATATTGCTTTTCTTTATCTGACCACCCTTCACTATACTTTAGATTGTATCCTGATCTGGCGTCTGCTGTGATGTTACATTCTGTAGGAGAAGAGCATGTTAGGTTCCAATCTATATAAATCTCTTCTTCGCTATGATCTGCTGCATATTCTGGATCCGTAAAACCTTTTTCTTTATTGTATTCATTCAATGGTGCAGAATTAAAGTATTTTACAGCAAAAGCTTCGCCAAGAGATATTAATTTTCTTTCTACAGCATTACTTATATTTTTTTCCATTTGTTGCGCTAATTTATAGAACATATCTACAGCCTTTACCAAACTATTTTTACTCATCCTATCTCCTTTAAGTATTCGCTCCTAAGTGTGATGTATAAATATTACAAGACAAAAAGAGTGTTTTTCTCATTTTGTTTATGAGAATATATATAGCAGGTTCACACTCAACAGGAAAGACTTCGATATCTAGAATTCTTTCTAAAGAATACAAATTGCCATTATTAAATGAAGTGGCACGAACTGTTCTTGCTGAAAAAGAACTGAATTTAGATGTTTTAAGGACTGATCTTGATGTTGTAGATGACTATCAAGAAGAAGTTTTCTTTAGACAATTGAAAGAAGAAAACAAATATGAATCGTTTGTAAGCGATAGAACTTTTGATAACCTAGCATATGCGGCACAACACAGCAGAATTCTCTCTAAATTAATAAACTCTGAAGAATTGAAAACTTACGTAGAAACATTGAAAAGAGATGATGTGTATCTTTTCTTTATAAGACCATCAAAAGCTACACTAAAAAATGATGGAACTAGAGAAACTATATGCTGGGATGGTGTTGTGGCTATAGATTCAATGATCAAGTTCATGTTTGAGATGTTCGATTTGAGATATATAAGTATAAATTCTGTTTCAATGCAAGAACGAATAAAAACGATAAAAACAATCATAGGTTAAATGAACATAAAAAAACTACTTTTTCTAAACTTATTAGAAAAACTAATACCTATAGGTACTTTTATAGGAAAATGTATTTATGCTTATAAATATAAAGATCCAATACAAATAACTTCTCTTTCTATGGATTTGGTCAATTTAATAGGTGCAAATACTTCGCGCACCAGCATAATACAATCTACAAATGTATTAGATTCGAATTATGATATGCTTATAAGAGAGTATGCAGAAAATAATTGTAAAAAGCATATGAGATTCAAAGCGAATGGCATAAATAGCAAAGTATATATCTTTGATGAATACTTTATTATCGACATGGGTACTGAGTGGTTAATGCGTGCAGATAATGACAATTTAGTTTATAGGGATACTTTGAATCATATAATCGATAAGCATGGTGGAAACTTACAAATAACAACTTTTAAAGATGCAAACCATGGATATGGTAAATTGAACATTGAAAAGGATGACTTATACGAATCAAAGGTGACAAAAAGAACTTTAGAAATAGTAGAAAAATTGAACAAATATTATTCGGCACGTGTTCCTAGAAGCATCCTGTTCTATGGTGCGCCAGGGTCCGGCAAGAGCACCTTAATTAAGAGTATATGTTCCGAGATGAACCTGAACACGTTCCGCGTCTCTGCGCAGCACATGAGCACCATTAAAACTAAGTTCTACAAGCTCATCAGCGACCACGCCGGCGTCAATGCCTTAATAATAGAGGACATCGACAAGATCACCTTCAGCGTTAACATGTTGGAAATCATAGATGCTATAAAAAACAATCTTGACTTCATATTCTTTTCAGCTAATGATAAGGGAAATATAAATGAAGCCTTTATGAGAATGGAAAGAGTAGATGAGATAATAGAAATAAATGGAACGGATATTGAAACAGGAACTGCAATTTTAGGTAACGAAGAAATTGCTACAAAGATGCAAAACTTTCCAATTGTTTGTTTGTTGGAACTCTCTAAGAGAATGAAAGTTTTGGGTGAAAAAGAAGGTTATGAAGAGTTTATAAAAGATAGCGATAGAATACAAGTCTTCTTAAATGAGGAAGAAGAACGAAGTTTATTCCGAGTTTTTGAAGAATCAAATACAGATATTCCGCAATTAGAACTACCTCTCGATCTAGAATAAAAATAAGTACATGGTTGACTTGCTCGGACTGGCGTGGTAGGCTGGGCTCTGTGTAGATTGATTTTGCAAAAAAAGGAGTCCAATGAAGGTTACCGAGTTGACAGCGGAGCAATTTGCAGCGTATGATGATGGAGCAAAGAAGCTAATTGCTGCCACAGATAATGTCGTTGATCTTATAAAGACAGACGATAAAATACATGTAGATGGCATCCACAAGTCAGAACTACTACACATGGCTCAGACAATTCTTAGTGATCTAAAGAGCCACTTCCTCAGTGAAAGAGCATCTGTTTGGACTTACAAACAGAACAGTGATGATAGACTCAGAATAACATTTGTAAACAAATATGGTGTACTTATAGAATTGCCTTTTTATGATTATATCATGCTTGTAATGAGAATTAATGCTAGTAATTTTTATGGTGTTTCGGCAACCGAAGAACAACTGAAAGCAGTAAGTACAGCAATAAAAAGGATTGTTAGAGCAATTCAGAATGAAATACAACTTTTTGACATTCCTACTCAGGTAGAGAAAGGAAGCGAAATGGCAAGTAATTACATGATGGATATAGCAACAGCTAGATACAGATTTGAAACAGCTTTAAGAGATGCCTTGTGGAAAAATGGGAAGCCTAATGCCATAATCGCAACTATTGCTGATCATATGATTAGAGACACGAAGAATCACTATGTCACTGTGTCTCAAGAGGATCCTGGCAAGATATCTTATGCGAAAGACCCGGCGTTCAAAACTAACTCGGACAAAAGAATTAAAACAACAATGTCCAAGTATATAAAGAGGCACTACAAATCACTATATAATGCTATAGGCGTAGGTGCCACTATAGAGTTTGAACGAGACTTCAACGAATGTTACAATAAACTATATGGAAAAGTTAAAGTTGGTACAAATCATGGAGAAGTAACTAGCCAGGAGACAGAAGGCTACAAAGATGAAGATGTTATTACAAAAAGACATAAGAAAAAAGAAGATGTTGTTATAAAAAGAAATAATCTAATTCATGCAATGAAAGAAGGGTTGGATAATAGAATTGTTGATCTTACAGAAGAAGAAGAATATGTTATAAGAGAAGCAATTAATCAAATTGAAGCTGATAGCAATGCACATTATCTTGCCTTGTCTTCGGATGACCAAGACATGGTTTCTTATGCAAAAAACAAAGAAGACAGGTTCAATCCTGATAAAAGAATAAGGTTATATTTGAAAAGATATATTGAGAAGTATATTATGCCTAATATCTCTCATAATCTTAGTGAAGATGAATTGGAAAACCTTTTGGTGGACTATGAAGACTTTGTCTGGGAAGAATTAGATGCAGAAACAGTAGCAAAGACTCTAGATACAATTAGAGAGAATGCAGAAGCAAAGACTCTAATAACAGAAGATGAGGAGTTTCCAGAAATTGCTTCCCAACCAGAATATGTTTCTAAACCAGAATCAAATAATTTTGAAGATTTGAAGAGGGCAATTAAAGAGCTTGAAAGCAACATAAAAATAAGCAGCAATAGAAAAACTTTGATTGAGGGAATGAAAAGAGCCGCTCCTAAAGTAACTAATTACACCAATATAAGTCATCAAATTATCAATCATATTGAAAGTAATGAAGATGCCATGCTCTCACTATCACAAGATGATGTGGGTAGAGTTTCGTATGCTAAAACAGCGGAAACTAAGTTCGATAATAATAAAAGAGTCAAAATAAATCTTAGTAGATATATTGAGAAATATATCTATCCAGATATGTATGGTATTATGGGTAAGTCTGTAGGGGCAGATGTTAAACGCGCATTCAGAACTTTTGAACAAAAGACTTTCCAAGAAATCGATAATATCGAACGTGAAAAACGTGAAGCTGCTACAAAAAGTAAAGCTTTTGCTAAAGATATATACCTAAAACAAAAGAAGCCAAAGACTACAAAAATTGAAATAACTCTTGACAATGTGAATGTAATTGATAAGATGAATGAGGTTTCGGAAAACCTTAAAGCTGAGTTCAAATTGCAAGGAGATAGGGAATTACTTCTAGATGCTCTTGCAGAAACAGTTGCTCAAACTTCAGGATCTCCGCGTCTTCATGGAGTTTGTAGAGAAGTAAATGATCTCATAACAAGAGATACAAACAGACACTTTCTATCGCTGTCTCAAGATAATGAAGGTAAGGTTTCTTATGCAAAACAAGAACACCTAAGATATAACAATGAAAAGAGAACAAAGAACGACTTCTATAAATACCTGAAAAAGTATATAAAGCCAAACATTTCTGGATCTTACAATGGATACTTGTTAAATGGTCAGCTTAAGAAGATAGCGGATCAAACTATCAAAAATGTAGCTGAATTACAAAAAGATAGCATTTACGAAGAAGAAGTAAAGACGGAAAAAAAGACAGAAAAGGTAAAAGAGGATGTTCCAAACTTATTTGAGGATTTGGCAAAACCTAAGCAACGATTTGAAACTCAAGTAAGAGAGGCAAATGGTAGAGTTTATTCGGATACATTTGAATACTTATCAAATGGCGAGAAGAAATTGGTAAACGCGCAAGAATTTCTAAATGGAAAACAAGTTGCCGACATTCACTTCTACCATGATGGTAAAGTAAAAAGTGATTGCTTGTTCACGAATGGTATTGTATCAAGAAAGACTACGTACTTTGATAATGGTGTAATAAAAAGCATCATTTATTACAAGAATGGTGTTCTTCACGATCCAACAACAGATGTTCGCGCTGTGAACCATTACAATAGATATGGATTGCCCATTGAATCTATATCTTGTAAAGAAGGTTTAACTGTAATACAGACTGAACATTTCAATGATGGTAGTGTCAAAGACACAAGTTATTACCATGATACTGGTGCGATTGGAGTAATCAAAAACATAACGCACTATGATGCTAGTGGAAATCTAGTAGATTCCACTAACTACTCACCAAATGGAGAAATATTGAATACCACGGTTAGAAACGCAGGGGAGCCAGTACAAGAAAAAATAAAGAAAGCTATTCTTGAAAAAGATAAAAGAGAAAAATTAAGAAACACCGCTCTTGAAAAAGAAGCAAATGCCTATACAAAGGTGAAAAAAACTGCACTAACAACAGGAGCGCTCGCGGGAGGAGCAATACCAGCAGCGGTAGCATTAAAGAAAGAAACAGGTTTTACTAGAGTAAAGAAAGAAGCCTCTTCTGCTGGCTATAGAATTGCGGCAAATCAAATATCCAAGGGTGTTAGAAGAGCTATTGTTACGCTTATGAAAGAAACCGGTATGAGCGATACGAAGCTAAAGCATGTTGAAGATGTCTTGGATTCTGAAGTTGGTTTGGCAATAATCAGTACCATGATGGGATATAGCTTGACTTACTCTAAATATCAAGACGAGAGGATTCAAAGAGTAGCTAGCGAATTCCGTGCCGAAGGAATGGCTACAGCAGGAAATGCAATGATTGATGAAGCTATGAAATACATCGTTCCAGCAATCAAAGAACACATGAATGAAATTCCAGATGACAAGTTTAGAGTAGAAGAGGCAAAACAAGTAGAAAGACAAGACGAAGTTGTTGAAATGGATGAATTGGATAATCAACAACAAGAGGTGGCATGAAACTAAGTTTAGAAGAAATAAGAGACATTCTACTTGATCTGATACACGAAAATAAACTTTTGATATTACCGGTATCAAAAGATCCAGATAAAACAGATTATCCAGAACCTGTTACTCCATCTGGAATAGGAACAAACGATGCTAAGACTCACATCTTAATTGTGGTTCATCCAGAGAACCAAGAACCGGATTTTATATTGTCCGAAAAACAAAAAGAGGAGAAGAAAAAACTGAACTAACTTTTGCGTGACAAAACTTACAAAACTTTACAAAACAAAAAGTTGATTTCATAACATAATTAAGTTATATATTAACTATGAAGGATAAGCTGTATAATCGAACAAACAGAGAAGGGAGAATTACATGAAGAAAATTAGTTTAGTTTTGCTATTCACCATGTTGGCGCTTTTGGGGGCACCAACAGCATTAGCGGCGGGTCCTCCTGTAGATGTTGTGCCTGGCGTTGTTGCATTAGACTTGGACGACGATCTGTCTGATGCTGATGTTAAATCTATGGCTGCTCAGTATGGGGTTACTTTAGAGGAGACATCATATCTTAGTGATGAAACGAGAACTCATAGAGTCAACGTTGGGGTTGGTAAGGTTCAGGATTTCATTAACAAGCTGAGAAAGGATCATAGAGTTGAACACGTTGAACCTATGACTCTGTATTATGCTAACTTTATGGGATGGACGCCTGATGATCCAATGCTTCCAGAACAGTGGCACATGAAAACTGTGGGTGCTGAGCGAGCGTGGATGAATGCAACAGGTAGAGGAGTTGTTGTTGCTGTTGTCGACACTGGTGTAACTTGTGAAGACAAAAACGGTTATAAGAGGGTATCCGACCTTGCAAACACAAGGTGTGTAGGAGGATATAACTTTATTGACGATAATGACTTTGCGTATGACGATAATGGTCACGGTACACATGTTGCTGGAACTATTGCTCAATCTACAAACAATGGCTATGGTGCCACTGGGTTGGCATTCCAAGCCACAATTATGCCTGTAAAGGTTCTTAGCGGTTCTGGTTCTGGTACTTTGCTTGGAGTTGCTGATGGTGTTAGATTCGCTGCTGATAACGGAGCGCATGTTATCAACATGAGCTTAGGTGGTGGTGGAGATTCTGATATTCTTCATGACGCTGTAAAGTATGCTAGAGATAAGGGTGTTGTTGTGGTTGTTGCTGCTGGTAACAACGGAAGATATGTAGAGTATCCTGGAGCATATCCAGAAAGCTTTACGGTTTCTGCAACAAATGAAGATAATCGTATTACGGACTTTTCTTCACGAGGACCTGAAGTAGATATCTCTGCGCCAGGTATCAATGTCTTGCAACAAATTATCTGCAATAGTGGTAGAGATGGTTGTGAGGAGTTTAGAAAACTAGCTGGTACTTCAATGGCTACACCTCATGTTGCTGGTGCTGCTGCGTTGATTATGAGTACAGGCGTTACAAATCCTGACCAAGTAGAAACTATCTTGATGTCAAACACATCACGTCCAGGTAATACTCTTCGAAGAATCTTTACCGGCGATGACCAAAAAGAGCTTTATGGTGCAGGCGTCCTAAATGTCGGTAAAGCCGTAACCTACACGGTTTGGAAGCAAGCGCTGACAAGACTTGGTTTGGTATTCCTATTCACGATAGCCTTGTTCAAGATGGTTAGAAAAGAAGAAAGACTAAACGTTGGTATCGCTCATCTAGGATATGGTCTAGGTGCTGCTGTGTTCGGGTTTGGCTTGCTAAGCCTCGTTCCTATGGTATCGTCAAGCGTTACATTGCCAATGTACTTGCTTTCTCACCCAATTCCTGAATGGGATATGTTGCTAGGAGCTTCTATCCACAAGTATCTACCATTGGCAACATTCATCGTCCCTCTAGGACTATCTACACTTCTATATGGATTGAAGCCTGCTAGACCTCTAATTGCTGGTATCTCTGTCGGAACAGCAGCATATATGGTCAGCGTAGTTGTTCTACAATTGGTCGCCTCCTCAACTCTAGGACTGGTCTTGTACGGAGTTTGGGGTACTTTCAACGTGGCGGTCTGTTTGTGGACAGCTTGGTTGAACATGAAGAAGTAATTCAATAAATTCCCAGCAAATCGAAAAGCCCTAGCATTATGCTAGGGCTTTTGTTAGGAGGTTTCTATGTTTCTTTTGAATTGGCTTAGCAGTATCATGGGAAATAATTACATTTATTTCTTCAATGCCAAATTCAAGATGGAAGATGTAGATGAAGAACAAGCCGTATTGTTAGCTGATAAGTTCCTAGAATTCGTAGAGAATCTAGGACTGGAAAGTAATGGCGCTGTATCTTACAAAAGTGTCAACTTGACACTATCTTCAGATCAAGAAATAAGGCGTTCCACCGTGGATAGAGTAAAAAAATGGATATCTATTCATGGAATTCAAGAATTCAAAGTTTCAGATGTAATAAGAGAAAAAAGATAGTAGGAGCTATGGAAAAAACATATACCGTATACGCTACGGGATTTCCAAAGCCATCACTCTTTATAAGAAAAGGTGAGTATAGTCCTGATAAGTATATTTTTATTAGAACTGTGACATGCGAGCCTTCTAAGATTAACAAAATTGCTGAAGGCATCTTCTATGAGGAAATGAGGGCTTTTAAGAAAGATCCCACTCCAGCAACACACATAGAAATTGGAGATGTTGTTACACATTCAGATGGAAAAGGAAAAGCTCATCGTGGTGTTGTATTAGACATCGAAGGCAATAGAGCTTTGTTAGTTTTCTGTACAACGAATAAGGATTGGAATAAAAAAGCAAGAATTGCTACTGAGGAAGAAAGGAAGCTTTTTTGTTTTAAATCAAAAACATACATTGCTCCTGTAGTTAAAGATTTAAGAGATCTTTATAAGATAGGGTATTCATTTCCGCAATACAGAATAGAAGAATTCATAGAGGAGTTTGGAAAATGTTAACCGCAAAAGCTGTTTTCTTTAAAGAAGAGGTTTCAATTTGGTGGGGGCAAAAAAGGAAAGAAAATAAATATCCTAATTGTTATACTTATGTTTCATATAAAGCAATTAAAGATGCAAACGGCGAAGAGGTAGAAGGCACATTAACTCTTCCTAAAGATACAAGAATTATAGTACACCCTCATTGGATAGAAATAGAAGATGAGGATAATACAATCATACCAATATCTAATGTTTCTTCGGTAATGTTAAATGATGATGGTAAAGAATATCTAGATTCTTTAAAGCTTATAGCTGAATAGGTGGTTGTTTTACAGTAGAAAATTTAATTCCGTTTGAAAAATCGCTACATCTATCTAATATGAAAACTATATCGTCTTCTGTTTTGAAATTCCCCAAACATACTGTAATATAACCAGTATTATTAAAAGCTGTAAATGCTTGAAGACCTATAACCTCATCTTGATGGGCAAATAAAGCAACAACGTTCTTTACCCCACCCATCTCTACAATAACGCTGTCTAACACTTTGATGTTAGGATTGTTTGATAAACTTTCTATCCCATTCCTTGAAAAGGACCATAAACAGTTTTGATCTTCTACAAGAGTAATAGAACCTATTATGTAAATATCTCCTTTTTGAAAAGTTGAGTATAAGTTCGCGTTCTCATTTTCGCCGATTTGCCAACCTTCTGGAAGGATCATATCCCAACCTTTTCCGTGGTAAAATCTATCATCTAAACTTTCGGCTTTTTCTGGGACTTTAGGTGTGTCACAACTAACTTCATCGCAGGGTGGTTCTGGTAACTGTTGTACCTCCTCTGTTTTAGTTTCTGGTTGTGGTTTTATAACTTTATAGGAACCAGAGCATCCTAAAGTTATTAGTGTTAGTAAAACAAAGAAAGTATAAAGTAGTTGCATTTTCCCTCCTATTAAATATATATCATAAATTGCATTGAAAGGTCTGCCAAAAAAAATGAATCCTAATCTACAAGCACAAATAGCACAAAGAGTTGACAGGTATTTAGACACTTTTAGTATTGCAAGAAGAATCCTCATGGTTGACAGATCATGTAGAGACTTTTCTAGGATATTTAAATCTGCAAATGGTACTGTAGTAAAATCGGATAAAAACTACTTGCTTTATGAAAGTAAAGAAGTAAACCCACATGCTTTTATTTCTGAACAAAAAGTTCTAGAATCAAGACCAAAAGTAACAAATCAAAAACATGTACCAACTTATATTTCTCAAAAAAGTTTTAGTACATTTGAAGACTTAGAAGCGGAGAAGCTTTTTACTCAAATGGGTATAAGTTACAATAATGAGGAAGAAGCTAATATCATAAAACTAATAAGAGTAGCATTCTTCTTGAATGCGTTAAAATATAATGGTGTCAACTTTATAAGACATCAAAGTTTGAAAGCTGCATTGGAAGAAGCAAACGCTCGTCTTAAAAATAAACTATATCCAAGACAAGAGGTTAAGTTTAATGTTTTATGCAATATCAGCTTGAATCTAAGCGATTTACATGACGAGATAGAAGCTGATGAAGAAACGGGATATAGTTCTTATGGAGACAATACTTTTTTAAATTGTCCTCAACTAAATTCTGGAGAATTATACGTTATGCCGGAAGCTAGTTTTCTTGGTGTAATGCCTATAGTAGAGGATGTTTGTATCGTATCTGATAAAAACAAACTCATAACATCCTATGAACCTGGGATGAGCGTTCTAAATATAAGAAACATAGTAAAGATAGAAATGCCTGTAAAAAAAGCTGTTGTTCTTGGAGCATGAAATGGAAAAACTTTCTTTTAAAACCAAAGTCGAGCTTTGGCAAAAGAAAATAAATAATTGGTTATTCATAAATAAGAGAAGAATATACACTCCATCTGGTAAAGATTGGACTACGGATTATGGTATGGAAATCTTTGGCTTTGGTTTCTACTTTCACATACCATCATTCATAACTAATAAGCTGTGGTTCATTAAATGAACAACCCACGTTGAAAACGCGGGTTGTTGCTATAGGTTGATTAGGAAATTTATGCTACTAGATACTTAGGATAAACAAGCAGTGTTACTGAGATATCAGCCGCAGCAGATCCTGAAGTTGTAGTAACTCTGATATTTATTGCGTCACCCTTTGAGAATTCATGAGTATCAGTTGTATCTTCTTCTGATGTATTTTCATCACTAACATCTACTGCAATATTTGTAGGTACTAGACCATCCAATACTGTAACGGAAACAGTTTCACCTACACCCGGAGCAGTTCCAAGGTTTACATAAAGCTTAGCAGCAAAGCTGTTTATAGATGGAACGAATGCAGCTACGTTTGTATCAGTTGCAAGACTGAAGTTTGGTAGCAAATAACCATCTGTGTTTGTTAATAGTGAACCTTGTTTTCCTGCATAAATTGCATGATAGAAGTTTTCTTGCCAAATAACTGTAGCACCATTTGTTACTAGAGTATCACCATCATCTCCCAACGCAAGTTTTGCCCAAGTATCTGCGCCGCTTGCATAGAACAGATCACCTTGTGTAGCTGTTGTGTAAAGTGTATGATGTGATTGATCCAAGTGATAATATTCATCAGAACCATTTCCACCCTGTAGACCAGCTAGGTTGTTGTGTTGCGTATTGATTGGTAGGTCTTGACCCCATTCGAGGTTTGATCCGTTCACCTTCAAGATGTAACCATCAGCACCAATATTGAGACTTTCCCAAGAACCGCCATTATACCAAAGTATATCGCCTTGTGTACCTGTGGTTAGAGTGCTATGTTGTGCTGAAGTTAAGTGGTAATATTCATTCGTAGTACCACCTTGTAGACCATTTAGGTTGTTGTGGTCTGAAGTTGGAACACCTGAACCGGTGACCAAGTTGTATTCACCCATATCGCTGCGCCAATACAGATAACCGTCATCTTTGCCGTAGAAATAACCACCAGTCGTTGGTCCAGCACTTGGAAGTGTAGTTGTTTCCTCTAAGAAGACAATACCTTCACCAGAATTCCATCCACCACCAGGTGATGCAAGCAATGCTATATTTCTTGTACTAGCGACACCAATATAAATATCTCCATCATCATTAGTATTTCCAGCACCAGCTTGAATAAATAGATTACCACCAATTGAACCAGTACCACCGTCACCAGCGCTAACAGTCAAATCATATCCAGGAGTTTCACCTGTTGGAGTTTCAACATAAATTTCTCTATCAGCTCCAGACTTGAATGGAAGATCAGAAGCAATTTTACCTTGACCACTTGAAGTAAAATCAAGCTCAGCAGTTGAGTTATTGCCAGAAGAACCAAGTTGAACAGCTTGTGTGCCTGAAGCAGTTTGTGTAGAAACAAAGATGCTACCAAAGTTACCATCATCAGGTGAGCCACCATCAAGATAAAGACTACCACCTTGTGAACCAGTTGTACTATCACCACCAGTTATGTAAATATCTCCACCAGGATTTGCGCCAGTTGCTGTAACACCACTAATGGTCAAATCATAACCATCTGCTCCATTTTCAACTGTGATAGTTCTATTGGCACCGTATGGAAGAGTGATATCTGAAGCTTCTACCCATTCACCACTTGTTCCGCCTTGTAGGTATGTATATTGATCAGTGCTAGCAGGAAGATTGCTTGCAATTCTTTCCCATGCAGAAGTGTCTGGGTTCCATGTTTCCATATAACTGTTGCCAGCGGTATATTTGAAACCAGGACCACCTCCTTGTGTTGGTGTTTCCGCAGCAGCTTCAAATAACAAATAAGCATTAGAAACGCCAGATGTTCCTAGAATGACCGATCCCTCATTTGGTCTTAGATATATTTGATTATCAGAACCAGAACCTGATTTAACACCTGATTGGATAGCAACATAACCACCATTACCATCACCGGTAGCTGGACCACCTTCGATTAGAACATATCCACCGTTATTTCCAGTTGCGGTAGCAGCACCAGCAGCACCACCTCTGACATGAACATATCCACCATAACCAGATGGATTACTTGCAGTACCCGCGCCACCAGGACCACCATAAAGTTGAATTTCACCACCGTTAGCAGCGTTATAAACTCCTTCGGAAGCAGCAGAACCTTGACCACCGAAAATATCAAGTCGACCACCAGTAGCAGTAGCAGCACCAACACCAGTACCAGCTTGAATTTGAAGAACACCACCACCAGATCCACTAGCGCCTGTAGCACCATAGATGTTGAATTGATCACCAGCACCAGCGGAAGCAGTCTGTATTGTAATGGTTCTATCAGCGCCTTCTGGCATTGTGAGATCTTGCTGTGGTTCCCAACTATTCCCGTCCCATTGGAGGATATCCCATACGTCAGTACCATTAGCTACTGTGGCAGCGCCAATTGCTAACCATGTAGTTCCGTCGTTTGCAATTTCCCACTGATTTGCATCGTCATTGAATCTAATACCTGGCAGATTTCCATCGCCGTTATCTGCGTAAATATACTTATAACCGTCACCTGATGTACTATCACCAATGGTAAACAGTGACTCGGTGGTTCCGGTAATACCAGTTTTTATAGACATGTTTACTTCTAATTTAACCTAATTTTTTTTAAAAAATAAGTGGCATACTTAAACCACCAAAAGATATATGTTTTACTATTCTAATGTGTTATTATTAGCACACGTCAATTAGATTAATTAAAACATACACAAGAGACAAGCTTAAACTGTTGCTCTCATCCCTGTGATGAGAGTTGGCACAATCTTCTAACAAAAGGAGTAATTTATGGATGATTACAAGCAAAACTTTACAGCACGCAATATGTATATGAAGTCTTCTAGTAATGAAAGGCTTCAAAAAAACCTAAAAGAAATATATGATGCAATAGAAGATGCAGCTAACAAAGGCAAGATTCGCGTTAGCTCTGTTCCAATACATAATGACTCTCATAATTGTATAATAACAAATTTTCTACGCAAAAGAGGGTTTTATGTAGAAGAACACTATTATAATAATAAAAGAACATTGACTATTCAGTGGAATGTATCCCATAATGATAATATATGTGATGCCAATGACGGAAAAGGAACGTGGACTAATATAGGTGGAGATTTGGAGGCTCGCTTTGATGGATTTAATTATGTAGATATAAGAACTAGAAATCAAAAAACAAGACTGTTTATGTCTGAAGATTGTTTATATGCTGCTCTTGATTTATTTAAAAAAGAAGAGATAGAAACAGAATGAACAAAAACAAGATAATATCTGAGCTTTTAAATTCGTTTGTAAAAGTCACTAGAGCAAAAAATTGGTGTGGAACGCCTCAACAAGGCTATTACGTTTATGCCCCACAGACACAAGGTGCTACATATTGTGTTAGTGAAGAGGTTGCGCGTAACTTTGCTAAAAATAAAAAAATTGAATTGTTAGATATGGCTATAGAAGCAGCTAAGGAAAGTGCTATGAAAAAAGTTAAAATAGAAAATGGAGAATGTATAATAGATAGAAATTTTCCATCTACAATATCTATAATGCATAAATCAGATTATGATGGTGTGCATGTTTATATAGATGTAAGTAATGATGGCGTATATTTCGCGCAAGGAGGTATTAAGTATATGGATATGTCAAAGAACCCAGAGCTTGGCTCAAGATGCACTCATCATATAATAAAGAGTGATGAGTTTCCTTGCGATAAACTTAAATTTGTAACTTACAATAAAAATGCTATAGTTGAATTGGATGTTTTGTATTTATAAAAATACACCCGTTATCTGGATTAAATACAGCAATACCAAAACTATATTCCATAATAAGCTTGTTAGCGGCTGCAAGACAAGTTTCAGATCTTTTTGGCATTACTCCAAGAAATTCTCTTTCTACACAACAGAAAAAACTATTAACTGGTATTTCGTCTATAGAAATTACTCTAGCACCAAAATTATTGAATTTATTGAAAACTTTTTTATTGCAAATAATTGTGCCTAAATTCAAATCTCTAGAACCAAAAGTTGCATTACAAAATTGTATTCCTTGTTCAATATTAGCTACTGTTTTCTTTTTAGATACCGAATATAAAAGTTTCAATAAAAGATCTTTTTTATTACCGCTGATAAAACCAGTAATATCATTTACTAGCTTATGGTAATCATCCATTGTTTTTATATTGCAATTAAACTCTTTTTCGTGCGACAACAAAGGAATAAAAAGTCTTTTATTGGAAGTGTTTGCAATTTCTCTTTTTTCATCAATATAATAACTAGATATATCATCCGCATCATATATAGGTAAATCTAAATAACTTAAAGGATCTACCATTATAACATTTTCACAGAAGTCTTCTCTTTGTATATCGCTCCATATATTAGTAAGAAGCAACATTTTATCTTTTTGTGTTAAACGCATATTCCCTCCAAAAAGAAGGGAATAGCATCTTTTTATTCTTGACATTATACTAAGAATTGACCAGCTCTTCTATGCCTCAATCTCAATAATAGAGGGGATACTGCTGTAATACGCAGCGTTCCAAGACCCTTTGGATTTGGCTTCATGTTAGCCTTGATATACTTAATCTTTTCACGATAAGGTCCAAGCAATGTGCCCATTTGACTATTTAATAGATCGGCAACTTGTGGAGGTTGGAAGCTTAATCCATTATCGCTTATAGTAAATTCTCTACCCTTTTCAATTAGAGCTTTACTAGCCAAAGCCATAATATAAGCTCCTTCGACTATAACATCTCTAAAATCTATAATTATATCATCTTCCCATGTAAATTCTGTGAAGTGAGGTGTGCTATTGAATTCGCTTAATGAGCTACAAAGAAAAGTAAACATTTCTTCAATACTAAAGATATTACAATTTTCATAAACAGTATTACCATAACCATCTTTTGTTACGCGTACTCCAGAAGATTGTAAACGTATTCTAAGCATATGAATAAGACGGTTGACGTTGGCTAATGCGGCTTGAGATAAATCTGATTCCGGGATATCTCCTAGATGAAGGTATCCATCAATATTAGGAGCGGCTAAATCTGTATTAGCAACTACAAAGTTAAAGCTTCCGCGTGTGGTAAAACCGTAACCATCGGAACCTCTCCAGTTATCATAATAAACACCTGTCATGGCATTTATCGGAACTTCAAAGTTTATAGCATACACACCTGTACTGATCTTGTAAACTCCAGCAGCAGAATAGGGTCTATATATTGCGGAGTTAGGTTGAATAATTTGGACAGATGGAAACGTAGCTAAATCCGTTGGAATACCCGCAGCGTTATTGAATTGGGCTTTCAATTGAATGATACCACCATTTGGTACTTGAGTTCCTCTTGTATATAAAGTAACCATAGTCTCCTAACTATAATGTATAAATAATAGTTATAAACAAACCTCTTGACAAAAAAACGTACGTGTGGTACAGTGATATGTCATTAAACTAATAGAATGAAAAGGAGCGTTAAATGGATAGATGGATTGTGTTTTGTAGTAACGATGTTGGTCCTTGTTACGCGCCATCGTGGGATATAGTAATTCCTACGGTTTTTGTTGTTTATTTGTTAGGTGCTATAATTTCCTACCTTATTACAACGCGAAAGAAATATACATCGATAGAAAATATCATGGATGAAAAAGAAAAATTCATTTATGATACAAGACAAAAGTTGTTGGATATGAATATTGATATTCCAAAAATACGTAAATATAATTTTTCCAATGAGGAGTATAAAAAATATGAGGATCTTGTGTTATTGAGACAATTAAATGGTAAATTATATAAAGAAGAAGAAATCATAAATATGATACAAGAAGCTCATGCAAATATGGGCAAATTTCTAACACAAGTAGAAGATGGTGAAAAAGAAAGATATTTTAAGCATGTAATATATTCAACATTCTTTTGGTTTACAATATTACCAAAAGTTGCATGTATATCTTTAGCAGAACAAATATCAAAATTTAGCAATAATATGAAAGAGCATCTTTGGAACAAAGCAAATAATATATATGAAGAAAAAGAAGTTGAACAAGTAGAAGTTCGCGGTGAAAGTCAAGGTTATAGGTTTAGAGCGCCAACTACAATGAAGGAAAGAACAGGTAAAAGTTTTGAAGAAAGATGTGTGGAAGCTGAAGATTTTAAAAGCCTAAAAAAGAAACAAGAGGAAGCTTACTATGACTTAATAGAACTAGCAAATGATAATGATCAAGATAAAGTAGGTAATAACATCTCCATAGTATGATATATATTAGGTATGAAGAAGGATAGTAAGATATATATAGCTGGTGGTACGGGTCTTGTTGGCAGAGCAATAATGGATGCGTTAGTAAAGCGTGGCTATCACAACATAGTAACTCCAAGATATGATTTAAGATATAATGATGAAACTCATGAATTGTTTGTAAAGTACAAGCCAGAATATGTGTTCTTAGCCGCCGCTAAGGTCGGAGGAATACATGCAAATAATACAGAGTCTGCTAGATTTATAGTAGATAATATTCTAATCCAAACAAACATAATAACAGAATGTTATGGTGCTGGTGTAAAGAAACTATTATTCCTAGGTAGTTCATGCATATATCCAAAGCTATCACCTCAACCCATTAAAGAAGAATATTTGATGACAGGTCCTTTGGAACCAACCAATTCTCCATATGCTGTTGCTAAGATTGCTGGTATCGAAATGTGTAGAGCCTATAATAAACAGTTCGGTACAAACTACATATGTGCAATGCCAACAAATTTATTTAGTGAATGTGATAATTTTGATCCAGAAACATCTCATGTAATACCTGGAATGATCCACAAATTCTGCGAAGCCAATTACTATGATAAAGAAGAAGTTATACTATGGGGCGATGGAAGTCCGAAAAGAGAATTTCTTTATGCAGAAGATATAGGAGATGCTTGTGTTTTCCTGATGGAAAATTATGATGTAGAAGACCCGTACGATAATCTAATAAATGTTGGAGCCGGCTACGATATTTCCATAAAAGAACTAGCTGAATACTTAAAAGAAATATCCGGCTATAAAGGTAAATTAGTTTGGGACGGCACTAAACCAAATGGAACTCCTAGAAAGTTATTGGATTGTTCTAAAATTAACAACCTAGGTTGGAAATCAAAATGCGATCTTTATGAAAAGATAAAAAATGTATATGACTCATACAAGTTTAGATACAAAACAATAGAAGAAAGCAAAAAAGAAGATATTGCGGATAAGTAATAATTAGTCATCCAAATATGGACAAAGTTCTGCAATCAATTGATCTTTTTTATAAAATTGCAAAAAGGAAATCTCCAAAAGTATACGAACTAGAAGATGGTTTCGTAATTCATGGAGACTCTTTAGATCCTGAAGTTATACAAATAATCAAGGAAATACAAAACAAAATTCCTTTGATTGTTACAGATCCTCCTTATGGTAAGATAGTAACAGATGAATGGGATAACCCAGATCTAAGTCAAACCGAATTTGCTAATTGGCTTCTTCAAATATTAGATGTTTATTCTCCTTTACAGTCTAAAGGCGCAGCCTTTTATATGTGGGGAGGAATAGGTGTTCAAAACTATAGACCATATTTAGAATTTTTAGCAAAAGTAGATCAAGAATCAGACTATAGCTTATCAAATCTAATAACATGGTCAAAGCGCAGAGCTTATGGAACTAAGAATAATTATCTCTTCACTAGAGAAGAAATGGCTTACTTGGTTAAAGGAGATAACCCTAAAAAGCCTAGAAAATTTAAGGTTCCTCTACTAGATGAACTTAGAGGCTATGAAGGGTTTGATAAAAATTATCCGGCTAAATCTCCTTATTTAAGAAGAACCAACGTCTGGACAGATATTAATGAAATGTTCTCAGGCAAACTACACCCTACAGAAAAACCTCCTAAACTATATGAAATTCCAATAGAAATTCATACCTCTAAAAACCAATTCGTGCTTGACATGTTCGCAGGGTCGGGACCTTGCGCTGTAGCAGCCAGGAACCTGGGCAGAAAATTTATTTTAGTAGAGCGGGAGAAGAAGTATATCAACGTTATATTAAATAAACTTAAGTAAATGGTAAAGATGAATATAGTAAAAGCTATAGATGTGTTTTACAAGATTGCTTCTGGAGAAAAGGAGAAGCATACTATAGAAGTAGATTGTAGTGAAAGTGCTTTGGGTAAGATACAAAAAGTATTAGAAATCTTTAGAAGTATGAGTTGTGGATGCACAAGAAACTTTATAATCGATGGACCTAAGAGGGGCGAAGATTATAAGAACTGGCAATTCGAATTTGATGGTGATGGAAGTGATAGAGTTGGTAAATTCTCTATAGATGGAAAGAAAATATAATGAGTTCTATACCGTGTAAGACATGTGGAAAGGTTTGTGTTGAGTACATCTGGGGCGGACCGGATGGTGATTTTTGTGATGATTGTGTGCCAAGAAACGAATGTTTCAATTGCAATTATTTCAAAAAAAAGAGAAAGGCGAGGTTGTCTAAGTTTGGCAGTAAGATTTCTATAAAGAAAAGAGATGGGTTTTATTATCTGATTGATAATAAAGGCAGGCTTGTGCCATGTGTAGATTATTTTTGTTATCTTATTTAGACGCCAACTACAGAGTTAGCTCCAAAAGGTACGCCAACGACTAAGGAATAGGTTCTATGTCTTTCGTATCTAGTTTGAGGATCTACCCATTTGACAACAACCAGATATGTACCTACAGCACTAGTTCCGCTTGGTAATTGGAATCGAGCAATAAAGGTTCCAACTTCATTACCAAGTCTTGTCATGTTTTGAGGAAATCCTGACATAGAAGTTAGATCTGGTTTGAATACTCCAGCAACTACAGGATTGATTGGATCGATAGCATAGCCATCAGGTACAGCTTCCGTGTCAAGGACTATTGTAGCAACTTGCCCCGCGTCATAATATATTACTGGACTATATACATTCATGTTCTCCTAATTGTATAACGGAATATTGTTAAAAACCAATCATCTTCATAAAAGAGCCAACAGCTTTTCTATATTTTTCGGGTTGATATTTTTTCAA
>Ga0180437_10004112_pt1 | contig 21005 bp, 16 predicted proteins | sample SS_ome_4_FD_132410 | JGI IMG/M metagenome (GOLD analysis project Ga0180437, IMG submission 132410) | Hypersaline lake sediment archaeal communities from the Salton Sea, California, USA - SS_3_D_1 metaG | ecosystem: Environmental > Aquatic > Non-marine Saline and Alkaline > Hypersaline >...
AATTCGTTCAACGCCGGGCGGTTGAGGGGAATCTCTGACAACGATGACTCCTGGAACGCTATTTCCAGGCGCGCCTGTAGTCGAGTAATCGCGGTTTCATGCGCTGCCCAATCTGCTTCGACGAGCACAGCTTTTTCTTGTGTCTTCTGCGCAATCAGGTCGGGGATGAAGGGCAGCCGAAAGGTCTCGTTCATCAAAGTTTCTCAAACCACATCAACAAGCCCATGCCCACGAACAGGGCGGCAGCCACCTTGCGCAGGATAGCCTCGGGGATGAAGCGGGTGAGCAACTCGCCGCCCAGGACACCGAGGAGGGTAACGGCGACCAGGGCCGAGGCCGCACCCACAAAGATCCAGAAGGGCGCCTTGTGCTTGGCGGTCATGCTGATGACCGCCAGTTGGGTCTTGTCGCCCAACTCGGCGACAAAGAGCAGGGCAAAAGTACTGAGCAGGATCTTGATTCCTTCAGGCATTGTCATCTCCAGTTTTTCGGGTCTCCCCCACTCGTAGGGCGGCGGAGGAAGGTGGCATGTGCGCCAAGGCAACCACCGCCCACCCACCCCACTTTAAAGGAGCAAGTCAGCGGACCCACCAACGGAACTGGTAGCGAGCGGGATAGATCGGGTCCAACTGCTCGTCGGCAAAAGGTTCACCATGGCCCACATAGACGGTGCGTGGCTGGAGGGCCTTGACGCGCTCGTAGCTTTGCTGCCATTCCTCCTGGTCAGAGAGGTAGATCGGCTGGCTGGGTACAGCATAGTTGACAAACAGGTCGCCGACAAAGGCATCCCCATCGACGGTGACAACGCCCAGCGAACCAGGCGAGTGCCCTGGCAGGTGTGCTGTCCGGGCCTCCACGCCGTAGGGCGTGAGATCGGCGCCATCGCCCAGCAGCAGATCGGTCTCTAGCGGGGCAAAACGGGCCAGTGGGGCCAGCAGCAGGTAGAACCAGCGGACCAGGCTACCGCGCACGGTCTGGGCTGGGGGCAGGGCGTTGCGCCGGTCCTGGCTGAACTCGGCTTCGCCAGGAAAGGCAGCCACCGGTGCGCCGCACCAGGCTTTCACCTCGGCAGCCGCGCCATAGTGGTCCAGGTGTCCATGGCTGACCAGGATCAGGCGTACCTCAGCAGGCTGGATGCCAGCCGTCCTGGCCCCGGCGATGACCGTATCCGCCCCGCCCGATGGGCCGGGATCGATCAACACCGTTCCGCCATCGCCGACGAGCAGATAGCAATTGGTCTCGCGGACCGCGATCCGCACGATGTCCATGCATCCCCTCCCCAGGAGAAGTCCCAGGCGCCTTGGATCCAGGGTAGCGTCAATTGTATCACAGGTCGGTGACAGTGCCAATTCTAGGCAGCAAGGGGCTCCCCAAGGCCCGTTCACTATGGGATGTCTGCCCCATCAGGCGCCTCTACAGACTCTGAGTCCTGACCGCACCCGCCCCCAAGCGCCGCATCGAAGAACTGGCTGACCCTGGCCGCGTAGGCTTCCGGGTCCAGGAAATAGGCGCCACCGTGCTTGGCTTCGGGGAGTTCCCACAGCTCTTTGGGCTCCGAGGCTGCTCGATAGAGCATCCGGCCAAAGCGCTGCTCGCTGCGCTTGCCCGCAGAGATCAGCAGAACAGGACGGGGTGCGATGTCCCGGATAGCAGCCAAAACTCCCCGTGGGGGCTTTGTGCCGTTCATGAACGACAGCATCGCATAGTGCAACCAGTTGACAGGAAGGTAAAGCCAGCCCAATAGGCGGGTGGGCCGCCGTCCGTGATCGGCCAGCGCTGCCGGACTGGGTCCCTCGGCCACCACGGCACGGATGGCCTCCGATTGGGCGGCAGCCCGCAGAGCAACCTGACCGCCGAGGGAGAGCCCCAATACGCCGATCCCATCAGCATCCACATCGCCCCGGCTCTGCACATAGTCCACGGCACCCAACAAGTCTTCCACCTCCCGCCAGCCGGAAGTGCACACATCCCCTTCACTGCTGCCGTGGGCGCGCAGATCGAACATCAACACACCATAGTCGTAGAGGGCCAGGCCAGAGGCGTGGTAGATCATGGCCATGCCATGACTGCCGCCTCCGTGAACCAGGATGATGGTCGCGCGTTTGCGACCCGGCACATACCAGCCAAAGAGCGATAGCCCATCGCGACTGGGAAACTGGACCTGCTCATACTCCAGACCAGCATCGCCGGGAGTCAGGGTGCGCATTCTGAGCTTGACCCGCGGATGGGTCAGGTAGTAGGCATAATAGATGGTGGAGCCGACCACGTAGGCGGGGATGGCCCACAGCAGAAAGACAAGCCAGGAGGAGCGCAGGGCCCAAATGGCAGTGATTAACACCACCGCCCACATCAGCATAAAGATCAGCCAATTGCGGTAATATCGCCAGCTACGCCTTCGTAACGGACTGGGTTTCATGCTGCCTCGATCTTTCAGTTTGTGGTGGTCAATACACAGATCCGGCTACGTGTCTTGTACCACTGGACAGGAACCGGAAAGCTAATCACCGGGCTTGCAGCCACGCTGCTCGCACGCGCGAGGCCCACGCTGCCAGATGCCGGCGGTCACTCCCGGCCAGGCGTCCTTCAGCCTCTTCCAGGGCTTCCTCCGCAGCCTTGTGTTCACCGCGCTGGAGGTATAGCTCGGCCGACCACAGGTCGAGCTGGATCTGGAGGTGCAGGGCAACCAGGCCATCGACCAGATCGTGTGCGGACTCGAGCAGCGCGAGCGCAGTGTCGAGATCGCCGCGCTCGCGGGCCACCAACGCCAGGTTGGCCTGGATGTTGGCAGCCTGAGCCTGGTTATGATGCTTGTGCGCCTCGTGCAATGCCCGGTTGAACCATTCCTCGGCCTCTTCGAGGTGTCCCTCATTCAGGGCGATCTCCCCTCGGGTGCTGTACAGGTACTGGCGCGGCAGAAAGAGAGAGAGGTCATCGGCCAGGCGTAGGCCAACCTGGATCTGTTCCCAGGCGGTGGTCCGGTCGCCCGCCAGCAGTGCGTGATAGGCCAGGTTGTTGTGGCCCAGCACCTCTAGGAAGGGTACTTGCGCATCACGGGCCAGCGAAATCGCCCGGTCGTAGGCCCGGAGGGCATCTTCCAGGTCACCGCGCTGGGCCAGTAGATTGCCGAGCTCGAACTCGCTACGAGAGGCCATCTCAGAGAGGTCATTCTCGGCTGCCAGCTCAGCAGCCGTGAGCAGGCGGGCCTCCGCTTCGCCCAGAGGGCAGCCGGTCTGCATGCCCCCAGCAGCCAATAGGTAATGGGCATTGGACAGAGATTCGGGATCAGAGGCTTCATCCAACCAGGATAGGGCCCGCTCCGCCCAACGGATCACCTTTTGCCCTTCACCGGAGGGCAAATAGCTACCAGCCAGGGCCAATGCAGCGCTCGCCGCTCCCGCCCCGTTGTGCTCCACCCTGAATTCCTCGAGAGCGACGCCTAATACCTCACGAGCACCCTCCAAATCGCCCTTCTGGCTGAGGGCACGACCCAGCGCTAGACGGCGGTCAGGGCTCGGGTCCAACACCAGCGCCTCCCGGAAAAAGTCCGCTGCTTCCTCCAACGCCGTCAGCTCCAGGGCGCGCTCGGCGGCCAGCTCAGCGTACTGTGCTGCCCGGGATGGAGAGCCGGCCTGGGTGTGGTGCAACACCAACTGCCCGGCGATAGGGGCCAGATTGCCGGCATGGATGCTCTCCAGGACTTCCGCAGCTCGTTGGTGAAGGAACCTGCGGCGTGCGGCGCTCAGATCCTCCCGGACCACCATAGCCACCAGGGGGTGGACGAATTGGTATTGTGTCTCTTGCTCTGACAGTACGCCCCGAGCCAGCAGGATATCCAGGGCGTCGAGGGTTTCCTCCTCACCACGACCGCTGGTGCGACGCAGTGCGGGGAAGCCAAAGGTCCCATCCAGAATGGCGGCAGCCTGCAGCACCTGACGGGCGACATCTGGCAACCGGTTGAGACGCACACGGAGCAGTTCAGAAAGAGCGGAGGGCCGTTGGCCGGAAGGGGCTTGGCTGAGTTCCAGCAGAAAATAAGGATTGCCTGCACTTGCAGCCTGCAACTGCGTCACCGAGGCGGCACCACCACCCACGGCCGCTATCAACTGCCTGGCTTCGTCGACACTCAAACGGGCCAGCGGCAACTGGCGCACAATGTCCTCGCGATTCCATCCGGCAACGAGGTCCAAGAGCTGTACTGGCGCATCTTGCGGACGATAAGCTCCCACCAGCATCACCGCTGCCTGTTGCAGGCGGTCCACGAGATAGAGCAGCCAATCGAGGGTCGCACGATCGGCCCAATGCAGGTCGTCTACAAAGAGGACCAGTGGCTGACCTTCCAGAGCGCGCAGGACATGCAAGAAGGCCTCGAATAGGCGATGGCGCTCCTCGTCGGGCGGCAGGGTGGCAGGAGGTGGGATCTCTGGCTGAAGCCGCCGGATCTCTGGCATAAGACGGGCCAGTTCGGCCAACCAGATAGGGGAGACGGGAGAATCAGGCCGGGCGATCGATTCCAGGCAGACTTGGCTGCCAAACAGACTGGTTAGCGGGACAAAGGGCAACGACCGCGTCGTATCCAGACATTTGGTCTCCAGGACGACAGAGCCAGGTGGCAACGCCCGTGACCACTCCCGCCAGAGCCGCGACTTGCCGATGCCCAGCTCACCGGTGATCAGAGCCACACGCAGATGGCCGATGCCGGCGAGCTGCCACTCCTCCTCCAGGGCATCCAACTCTGCCTGGCGTCCGACGAAGGGCTGGCGCCTCGCACCTTTGGCTGGTCTGGGAGAGGACGGCACATCGCGGGCCGCCGGCCCTACCACAGGCAGGCCACCGGCGAGGATGGCTGTCCGCATTGCCTCGGTCTCCGGCAATGGGTCAACACCCAGTTCGCGGGCCAGGGTGGCACGCAGGCGCTCGTATTGGCGCAGGGCTTCAGCGCGCTCCCCCAGCCGGGCATGGGCCTCCATCAGCGCGCGGTACACCGGTTCCTGCAGATCGTCGGCCACCAGAACCCGGCGAGCCAACCCTACGACGCCTTGCCAGTCGGCCTCAGCCCGGTGGATGGCGATGAGTCGTTCGAGGCATCGCAAGTACAACAGCCCCAGCCGCTCACGCTCGGTGGACAGCCACACCTCAAAGTCTGCTGCATCGGGCAGAGCGAATCCCTCCAGTAGCGGCGCACGGTACAGTTCGATCGCGTCGCCGAGCCCCACCCCGGCTGGGTCCTCTGCCGCGGTCTCAAAGGTGTGAACGTCCACCCAGATCGCGTCCGAAAGCGTCACAGCCTCGGCGTCGGGATAGGACAGCACGCCCTCCCCCAGTGCCTTGCGGATGGTCCACAGCGTATTGCGCAGGTTCTTACGAGCGGCACTGGGCAGGCTCTCGGGCCACAGCAGGTCCACAAGATGCTCGCGGCGCTGGGAAGTGCCAGTCACGGCCAGGTAGGCCAGCAGCGCCACCGCCTTGGCAGCACGAAGGCCAGGTGGGTGACCTTCACGTCTCATTTGAGCCGGCCCGAGAAAGAAGAGCTGGATGGCAGACATGGCCGTATTATAGTGGAATGTCCGCTCCCCGTCAACACGCCGCAGGGCGTGCATGTGCTGGACATTTGGATTGCTTGGCCGGGCGATTGGGACGGACGCCGGGACAGTGGAAAGGACGCTCCCATGCTATGATTTGTAATGAAAAAGCGGGGGTTCGCAATTCCATGACGGGAGTGATCAGAGGCTTTTGTCCAGCAGACAATTCGCCAAGGGGCCAGCGGCGATAGGCTCTTGACCAGAGAAGAAATGGAAATAAGAGAAATCATGGATTCACAACCAAGAGAGGTGATCCGCATTGTGGAGCCAGAGACGGTAACAGATGGGGCAGGAGTGCGGCTGCAGCGGAGTATTGCATCCCGCGCGTTGGACTACCTGGATCCCTTCCTGTTGCTCGACCACTTTGGATCGGACAACCCGGATGACGATATCGCAGGCTTTCCCATGCACCCGCACCGGGGGATCGAGACGGTGACCTACATGCTGGCGGGTGCAGTCAACCACCGGGACAGCCTGGGGAACGCCGGTAGCATTGAAGCAGGCGACGTGCAATGGATGACGGGCGGCGGCGGGATCCTACACGAGGAAATGCCCGAACGGCGCGAGGGAGAGATGGCTGGCTTCCAGCTTTGGGTCAACCTGCCAGCCAAGCTCAAGATGACGGCACCAAGGTACCGGGAGTTTGCCTCAGGTCACATTCCCCAACTGGAGCGGGACGATGGGACAAAGATCCGGGTGATCGCCGGGTGCGTGGACGGCATTGAGGGTGCCATCACCGGCATTGCTGCAGACCCTACCTATCTCGACGTCTCCCTGCCAGCGGGTGGATCATTCGTCCAACCAGTGGAAAAGGGTCACACAGTGTTCGCCTACCTATTTCAAGGTGAGGGCTTGTTTGGCCTCGACAGCGACGGGACCGGAGACACAGTAGGCCAGTCCACGTTGGTTGTCTTTGGGGATGGGAATTATGTCAATATAAAGGCGATCGAACAGCCGGTCCGCTTTCTGCTTGTGTCAGGCAAACCACTGTGCGAGCCGATTGTCCGGTACGGGCCGTTCGTGATGAACACCATTGAAGAGATCGAGCAAGCACTTTTTGACCTGCGCAACGGCACATTTGTGCAGGAGCTTTAGCATAGATGGAGGAATTCTCATGAGTGAAAAAGAGATGCTCACCATGAACCAGAGCAACCGCAACATACCCGGGATCCACCATGTGACCGCCATCGCTGGCGATCCGCAGGCAAACGTGGACTTTTACACACGGGTCCTTGGGCTCAGGCTGGTCAAATTGACAGTCAACTTTGACGAACCGGGCACCTATCACCTATACTTTGGCGATGGTACCGGCCAGCCTGGCACCATCCTCACCTTCTTCCCCTGGCCCGGTGGCCGGCGGGGTCGCAGGGGAAATGGTCAGGTGGCCGTCACCTCTTTTTCGATCCCCCAGGATGCCATAGGCTACTGGCAAGAACGCCTACAGCGCCATGGCGTCACCATGGGACAGCTACAGAACCGCTTTGACGAAGAGGTGCTACCTTTTCTCGATCCCGATCGGATGCAGATTGAACTGGTGGCCCACGAGGGTGCGGAGCGATACGCCCCCTGGGAGGATGGGCTCGTTCCGACAGAGGCTGCAATCCGGGGCTTCCACGGCGTGACGCTTTGGGAAAAGGACTTGGGACCCTCGGCAGCGCTGTTGACTGACATTCTTGGCTTCCGGTCCGCGGGAGAGCAGAATCGGCGCTACCGCTTCGAGGCCAATGCCGGCGAACCAGGCTCGGTGGTTGACGTGATTCACCTGCACCAGGGGGAGACTGGATGGGGTGGCACGGGCACCGTTCACCACGTTGCCTGGCGCACAGCGGACGACGAGCAACAGCAGGCCTGGCGGCAAGAGATCGCAGACCACGGGTTTCGTGTCACGCCGGTCATGGACCGCCAATACTTCCGCTCCATCTACTTCCGAGAACCAGGCGGCGTATTGTTCGAAATCGCCACCGATCCGCCGGGCTTTACGCGGGATGAGGTTCCTGCCAAGTTGGGAACACAGCTCAAGCTACCTCCCTGGCTCGAGCCACAGCGGGATCAGATCGAACAGTCCCTGCCCAAGCTGGACTTCTGATGGGGGCACCCACGATGACCATCGACAACCATCGCTCCGGCGGGCTCCACGTGAGCCCGCCGGTCCTCACGGCTGGGACACCACTTGATCAGGCGGAGAAGGCAATGGTACTGGTCCACGGTCGCGGGGGGACGGCCGGGGACATCTTGTCACTGACTTCCGTGCTGGAGAACACAGACATCGCCTACCTCGCCCCGCAAGCAGACGGCAATACCTGGTATCCCTACAGCTTCCTGGCGCCCATCGCCAACAATGAGCCACACCTCTCCCAGTCGCTGGACACCATCCGCCTGGCGCTGGAGCGGCTGGCCGAGGCCGGCATCCCTCCGGAACGCACAGCACTACTGGGGTTCTCGCAGGGCGCTTGCCTGGTGCTCGAGTTCGCGGCGCGCAACGCCCGCCGCTACGGTGGCATATTCGGACTGAGTGGTGGCCTGATCGGGCCCAATGGAACGCCGCGGGACTATGCAGGATCGCTGGAGGGCACACCTGTCTTTCTGGGGTGTGGTGACGTGGATCCCCACATTCCGCAAGAGCGCGTGATCCACTCATCCGAGATCCTACAGCAACTTGGGGCAAAAGTCACCATGCGGATCTATCCAGGTATGGGCCACACAGTAAACGAAGACGAACTTGCACTGGTGCGCGAGAGCCTGGCTCGCTTGTGACCTGCCACAATCCCCTAGATGCAGGTTCGAAGCCTGGGGGATTTGACTTTTCATGTCCAAAGGAGGATAATAGGGCCCGGGAGGAGACCATGGGCGTAGAAGTGCTCACCCACGGGCGGGTGACCTGGGTCAACATCGAAAAGCCAGCGCTGGAAGACATGAGCTACCTGCGGGAGCGCTATCCGTTCCACCCCCTGGATCTGGAAGACTGCCTGAGCCACATCGAGCGCCCCAAGATCGACGTATATGACGACTACCTCTTCATCATCATGCAATTCCCCGTGTTTGATGCCGCGAGTCGCGTCAGCCGGCCCGGAGAGGTAGACTTGTTCATCGGCGCAGGCTACCTGGTGACGGTCCACGAGGGCAACTTGTGGCCAATTGCCCGTCTATTCGACGACTGCCAGGCAGACGAGCAGATACGGCAGAAGCACATGGGCCGCGGGGCCAGCGGCCTGCTCCACGACGTGATGGACCGCTTGGTGGACTATTGCTTCCCCATCCTCTACAAGGTGGATGCCAACATCCGGGAGATCGAAGAGGACGTTTTCACGGAGGAGGTCCCGGGCGTGGTACAGGAGCTCTCCTGGGTGAGGCGGGACATCATCGCCCTGCAGCGCATCGTCAAACCCCAGATCGCCATCGTCGCCAACCTGGAGCACGAGGACCGGCCTTTTATCCGTGAAGGGCTGGACGTCTATTTTGGCGACGTGTTGGACCACCTCTACAAGGCCCGGGACATGTTAGAGGACCAGCGCGACGTGATTGAGGGGTTGAGCGACACGGCCAACACCCTGACCTCTTACCGGCTTAACGAGGTGATAAAGATCTTGACCATCATCTCTGTCATCATGCTGCCGCTGACCCTCCTCTCGGGCATCTATGGCATGAACCTGCAACTTCCCCTCGACGAGAATTCACCGATGTCGTTTGTCATCATCATTCTGCTCATGGTGCTCATGGCCGGTGGCATGATCCTCTACTTCAGGAAAAGACGGTGGATCTGAAATGGCTGGCCGTAGAGAATTGGCAAGTTGCACGTTCCGGGATCCAGGATTCGCAAGGGGCAAGGGAGGATGTATACTGCATGTTCTGCAGTTCGTGAACGGACAGGAGGAGTAGGATGAAAATTCAGTTTCTTGGCGCTGCGCGGACGGTGACAGGCTCGATGCACCTTTTGTCGGTCAACGGGTCCCGGATCTTGCTGGATTGCGGGCTATATCAGGGCCGGCGGCAGGAAGCCTTCAAACGGAACCGGGAGCTGCCTTTTGATGCAAGCGCCATCGACACCCTGGTCCTGTCCCACGCGCACATTGACCACTCGGGGAACATCCCCACGCTGGTCAAGAATGGCTTCCAGGGCAACATCTATGCCACACCGGCCAGTCGCGATCTCTGTTCAGCGATGTTGCGCGACTCCGGGCATATCCAGGAATACGATGCCCAGTACATCAATAAGAAACGCGCCCGCCAAGGATTGCCACCCGTGGAGCCGCTGTACACGGAGCAGGATGCCACCGAAAGCCTCAAGTATTTCGTCACTCTAGGCGTCGACCGGTCGTTGTCAATCGGGCCGGACGTAACGCTGACGTTCCGCGACGCAGGGCACATCCTGGGATCGGCCATTACAGTACTCGACATCAAAGAGGGGGGACAGCGGCGGCGACTGGTGTTCACCGGGGATCTGGGCCGGAAGGGGAAACCGATCCTCCGAGATCCGCAGCAAGTAGAGAACGTGGACATACTCATCACCGAGAGCACCTATGGCGACCGCCTGCATGCCCCCATAGAGGAGACGGACGAGGCATTGCAGGACGTGGTGGTGACCACCTACCAGCGAGGTGGAAAGGTGATCGTGCCCGCCTTCTCGGTAGGGCGCACCCAGGAGCTGGTCTATGCCCTGCACCGGCTGACCGAAAGCCGCAACATCCCCCAGATGCCCATCTTTGTGGACAGCCCCCTGTCGGTCAACGTGACCGAGATATTCCGGCTGCACCCCGAGTGTTACGACGAAGAGTTGAACCAGTTCCTGGTCGCCAGCCACCGCCGCGATCCATTTGGCTTTCACCGGCTGAGCTACATCCGCTCCGTGGAGGCGTCAAAGGAGCTGAACTTTTTGCGGGAACCGGCAATCATCATAAGTGCGTCCGGGATGTGCGAGGCCGGGCGCATCTTGCACCACCTGAAAAACAACATCGAGGACCCCCGCAACACGATCTTGATCGTCGGCTGGCAAGCGCCGCACACACTGGGCCGGCGACTGGTGGAACGACAGGCGTCCGTCAAGATCTTTGGCGAGGAATACAGCCTGAAAGCGCGGGTGGAGACGATCAACGGCTTTAGTGCCCACGCCGACCGCGAGGAACTATTGGACTATGTCCGGCAGCTCAAGCCCCGGCGGCTGCAATCCGCCTTTGTGGTTCACGGCGAGGAAGCTTCCAGCCTCGCCCTGGCCGAAGGCCTGGAGACCCTGGGGGTCAGGGAGGCAATCGTCCCCAGGGAGGGCCAGGAAATCGAAGTGTAGAGATCAGGTGCCTGCCCGCAAAAGCGCCATCAGCAGGGTGAAGCAGCCCTAGCCACCAGAGGCCACAAACTGCATCAACAAGCTGGCGATCCCCAGGAAGAAGAGAAATCCGAGGGTATCGGTCACCCCGGTGACGAATGCGGCCGAAGCCAGGGCCGGGTCCACTTTGATCGCCTTGAGTCCCAACGGGACGAGAACCCCGGCCAGGGCAGCCACCAGGAAGTTGAGAACCATGGCCACCGCCACCGCTGAGGCGATCACCCACTCCCCCTTCCAGAGATAGATCGCCAAGCCGGTCCCCAGGCCGATCAGCGCACCGTTAATAAGTCCTGCAACCAGCTCTTTGCCCAGGGCACGGAGCCCACTGCGTGTATCCACCTCGCCCAGTGCGATCCCGCGCACGATCACAGTTGTCGTCTGGCTCCCAGCATTTCCTCCCTCCCCCGAGACCAGCGGCAGAAAGGTAGCCAGGGCCACCATCCCCGCAATCACCACTTCAAAGGCATCCACCACGGTGATGGCAATGAATAGAGTGACCATGTTGATGGCCAACCAGGGAAGGCGTTTGACCACCGATGCCGACAGGGGACCCAGCGCCCGCTCTTCACCGGTGATACCGACCATGCGGTACATGTCCTCGGTCGCCTCATTCTCGGCCACCTCGATCAGGTCATCGGCCGTGATCACACCCACCAGCCGCCCAATCTCATCCACCACAGGCAGCGCCAGGAAACCGTAACGGGACAGGGTGCGAGCGCAGAACTCCTGGTCTGCCGTGACCGACACCGAGATGACATTGGGATCCATCATGGCCTCCACGGTCGTTTCTGGGAGGGCCACTACGAGATCCCGCAAGCCGACGACGCCAAGCAACACGTTATTCTCATCGGTGACAAAGAGATAGTAGGCACTATCTGCTTCTGGCCCTGCGAGGCGCAGTTCTTGCAGAGCATCTTGGGCCCGCCAGTGGCGGCGCAGGGTAATGACGGCAGGTGTCATCAGGCCGCCGGCCGTGTCGTCGGGATATTGCAGGAGAGGAATGACCCCCTCCGGCTCTTCCATCTCCCGCAGCGTCTCGGCCACCCGCGCAGGCGAAAGGTCGCCCAATACGTCCGCCGCCTCATCCGCTTCCATTTCGTCCAGGATGGTGGCCAGGTCGACAACAGATAGGCGCTCTGCCAACGCCGCTGCGTCCTCGTCCTCCATTTCCTCCAGGACATCAGCCGAGTCGGCGGGCGCCAATTGGGAGAGTAGCGCTACCTGATCGACATCACTCAGTTCTTCGACAAGATCGGCCTGGTCGGCTGGTTGCAGGGACTCGATCACGGCCGCCGCGCCAACCAGATCGTCACGCACCAGGGCGTTACGAACCTGTGCCAGGACGTCGTCCAAGACAAAGGAATCCATAAGAATACCTCCGGGAGCTAGCTCCCCCGGAGGCGACAATTGTGAGGAAAGGGCCTGCCTTCCGGGGGATTAGCGTATTCGGTTGGCAGGTGAGCGACGGGACATGCGTCCCCAACTACTAGATGCAGGCCCGTCTTCTGATGCGATCTCTATCATACCCCTAGATACACCAAGATCTGCGGTACAACTCGATCCCCGACCCCCTGGAAGGCCATCAGGGACAGGTGGACGTATTGGCCCAGGGTCCACTACCAACACAGAAATTATACCGCGCCCCAGGACACCTGTCAAATCGTTAAAGGGTGTTGTTGGTGTCCAGGAGTGTTCACAGCGACGAATTTCGCGCAGATGATCTGGGATTCGATTGCCCCGCCACGCCGCAGAGAGCAACTTGCCCAAGATGATAAACCATGGTATACTTGGCCCTAGCTTACGTCAACACTGAGTCGCCGGAACAGATGCTGCACAGTGAGACCGGCCAGGGTGCAAAGACACCCAGAAACCTGGGCCCAACAAGGGCATCATGACCCAAACACCAACCTGGATCGGCCTTTCAGGGTAAAGGGTCTATGCGCGCCGCTAGAAAAGAGATTGAAATTGTGGTATAATCATGCAGGCGAGCGATGGCAGAGTCCGGGAATGAAGCAGACCAGCAGCTAATCGAGCATGTGGCCCAGCAGATCAGCGGTTGGAGATTGACACTGCCGGCGATCATTCTCCTGGAGATCCTCAAACCGTTTAGCTTTTTTGCCAGCCAGGGCCTGCTCCTTTGCCAGCCACTTCTTGAGTTTTTCTACCAAGGACCACGAATTGCCGGCTACGCCGATCTGCTGGCCGACAGAACAAACGTTGAACGCCTGGTCACCCGTCTGGAACAGGGCGACAGGGGCCATATCAGCGAGCACAAGGAGAGGGAATGATGATGGAAATCATCGGTTTGGCGCTTTTGCTTCTTCTCTTGCCCATCTTGTTTTACCTGACCTCCAAGGTAAGAGCGGGCAAGGCAGGTGCCCTGAGATCCCTCCCCGGCATGGAGGAATTGCCCAGTTCCGTGGGGCGTTCAGCCGAAACAGGGCAGCCACTCCACGTGTCGGTCGGGGTGAGTGGTGTTGGAGGCACTGCCACCTCTGAAACCTGGGCAGGGTTGACCGTGCTAGCTCAACTCGCCGACGATGCTGCCGCCTGTGATACCCCGCTCATCGTCACCGTGGCCCATCCCACTGTGCTGCCCATCGCCCAAGATATGCTGCGACGAGCCTACGCTCGCCACGGCAACCGCCAGGGATATGACCCCACCATGGTCCGCTTCATTGCCCCCGATCCCACGGCCTACGCCGCAGGCGTCATGGACTTGCTGGAACGGGAAGCCTTGACCTCCAACGTGATGATCGGTTCTTTCGGCGACGAGTATCTGCTGATAGGAGAAACCGGTGCCCGCAAGGAGGTGCGCCAGATCGTGGGCGCTGCCGACCCACGGACACTGCCCTTTGTGAAGGCAACAGCCGACGAAATCCTGGTGGGAGAAGAGATGTTTGCCGGCGGCGCGTACACGAGCCGCCATCCGATCCAGATTGCCAGTCTGCTGACCGAGGACTGGGCTCGCTGGATTGTGGTTGGCGCAATTCTGATCGCTGCGCTTGCCAAGATCCTCATCTGAGAGCAAGGAGCCACACATGGCTGTTCTGAAACGCACACTGCCTGTTGCCATCGCCATTGCCGTCGGTCTGTTCGTACTGGTTGCGGTGTTTACGTCCATCCCACTGTTGGACAATCTAGACGCGATTGGCATCTACTTCATCGACACGGCCATCGTTATTGCGGCCTTTGCCCTCTTTCTCGGACTGGTTAACCTCCTGCGTGTGCACTTTCGACACATCCGTAGCCGCAGAGCAGGCTGGCCCTACAGCATCGTCCTCATCATCTCCGTTTTTGTCGTATTGGCAGTCGGTCTACCGACCGCTGGTCCAGCGGAACCAGTCGTGAACTGGATCTTTCGTTATATCCAGGCACCGATCCAGGCTGCTTTTTCCGCCCTGCTTGTCTTTTTCCTTATCACCGCCTCCTACCGCATGTTGCGTATTCGCAGCGTCGAATCGGCGGTGATGTTGGTCGTGGTTTTGCTGGTATTGACCGGTCAGGTGACGATTGGACTACTGCCCGTCCTGCCCGAAGTCAAGGATTGGATCGTGAGCGTGCCGGCCATGGCCGGCGTGAGAGGTATCTTGCTTGGTGTAGCACTGGGCGCCATCCTGACCGGCATCCGGCTACTGCTGGGTGTCGAGCGACCCTACGCTGACTAGGCCGCCTGGCTACCAGGCCACCAAGCCACCTGGCTGCTGGTAGGTGCGCTTGATGGGAGTGAGACAGAGATGATCTACTGTCCAAAATGCGGGACCGCCAACCGGGATGGAAGCAGATTCTGCAACGAGTGCGGAGAACGACTCGCTGCCCATACACAGCTCAAATGTCCACAATGCGGGGCCATGAACCCAGTGCAGAACGTGTTCTGCAAGCAGTGTGGGGGAGCGATTGTCTCTCTGCCCAAGTCAGAGCCCAGTGCTGAGCCACCTCCCACCATCAAGGGGCTTTCGCTGCCCACCAAGTCTCCGATGGGGGAAGACAAGGGAGAGACAGCCGGACGCGCCGAGCCAGAGATGGCTGAGGACGGCCCGGCTTGGCTCCGAGGACTACGAGCCTCAATGTCAGCCGAAAGCCAAGACGACGAGCTTCCATCGAGCGAGGATGCAATGGACGTGCCCGACTGGTTAAAAGATCTACGGGCTTCTCTTCCCGAGGAGCCGGAACTGGAACCCTCTGAGACCGACGAGCCAGAGCAAGTCCCAGAGTGGCTGGGCGCTCGGGGACCGGAGGCACCGGAAGAGGCAGCGGAAGCACCGCCAGAACCGGAAGCTGAACTCGAACCGGTGCCCGAACCCGAGATTGAGCCTGAGGAAGCAGAGGAAGGGATCCCCGAATGGCTGATGGACCACCGGCTAGAGGTAGCGCCCCAACCTGAATTAGAAGACGGGCCCGACGTGGAGGAAGAGATCCCCGAGTGGCTCACCGACCTGTGGCCTGAGGCGCTGGCGCCAGCGGCAGCAGCAGGCGCAGAGCAAGAGCCAGCGCCCGGCCCCGAGATAGAAGAGCCCGAGGTCCCTGACTGGTTGGCCGAACTCCAGCCAAAAGCAGCGGAGGAAGAGGCGCCCCTACCGGCTCCGGAAGCGGCATCAGAACCGGAAATCGAAGCTGAACCTGAACCAGCGCCTCGGGTGGAAGAAAAAGTCGAAGGAGAGATCCCCAGCTGGCTGGCCGAACTCGGGCGAGAAGCACCAGAGGCAGAGCTGGAGGAGGAGGCAGAGCCGGAAGCAGAAGCCGAACCAGCGCTCGAGATGGCAGAAGACGCACCCGACTGGCTGGCCGAGCTCCGCACGGAACCTCCAGAGGCGGAGCTGGATGAGGAGGCAGAGCCGGAAACAGAAGCCGAACCAGCGCTCGAGACGGCAGAAGACATTCCGGACTGGCTGGCCGAGCTCCGCGCAGAACCTCCAGAGGCGGATCTGGAGCCCGACGAGGAAACCGAGGTGGTGCCCGGGCTGGAGCCTGAGATTGATGAAGAAGAGGACAGAGCACCCGATTGGCTGGTCGGGGTGTCAGCCGCTGCGGCGGCAGCAGTGGCCATGGAACCCGCGGAGGTGCCGGAAACAGAAGCCGAGCCTCCGTCCGAGGAGGTAGAGGCAGAGCCCCCCACCCGGTTGGCCGACCTTCGCCCAGAGGCACCAGAGGCGGAGCTCGGGGAGGAGGCAGAGCCAGGCGTAGAAGAAGAAGCAGCGCTCGAGGTCGCCGAGGGAGAAGTGCCCGACTGGCTGGCCGAACTTGGCGCGGAAACACCAGAAGTGAGGCTGGAGCCTGAAGAGAAAATCGAGGAAATGCCCGGGCCAGCGCCCGAGATCGAAGACGAGGACACCGGGCCTGATTGGTTGGCCGGCGTGCCAGCCGCGGTGGCGGCAGCAGCGGTCCTGGGGGCAACCCAGGAACCCGAGCCTGAGCCCGAGATGGAAGACGAGGAGTTGCCCGACTGGTTGGCCGAGCTCCGCGCAGAAGCACCAGAGGAAGAGCTGGCGGAGGAGACGGAACCGGAATTAGAGGCTGAGCCGGAGCTGGAAGAGGAAGAGCTACCCGACTGGTTGGCCGGGCTCCGCGCAGAAGCACCAGAGGCGGAGCTGGCGGAGGAGACCGAACCGGAACTAGAAGCCGAGCCGGAGCTGGAAGAGGAAGAGCTACCCGACTGGCTCGCCGAGCTCGCTGCAGAAGCACCAGAGGCAGAGCTGGCAGAGGAGACCAAACCGGAGTTTGAAGCTGAGCCAGAGCTGGAAGAGGAAGAGCTACCCGACTGGTTGGCCGAGCTCCGCGCAGAAGCGCCAGAGGCAGCGCTGGCGGAGGAAGAAGAGCTGGAGGCGGTGCCCGAGGCAGAGCCCGAGATCGAAGAAGAGGACAAAAAACCTGATTGGTTGGTCGGCGTGTCCGCTGCAGCGTTGGCAGCAGCGACCCGGAAAGCGACCCGGGAACCCGAGGCAGAAGAGGAAGAGAGCCCTGCCTGGTTGGACGAGTTGGCGCCGGCCAAGGCAGAGGGGACCGCGGCAGAAGAGGTACCGGCGTGGTGGGAGGAGCAGGAAACCCCAGATTTCGAGGAGATACCTGCGGCGGAAGCTATGCCAGAGTGGATAGCCGGCATGCGGCCAAAAGACGCCGAGGTACTGCCTGGGGAAGAGGAGATGGTCGTCGAGGGGGAGCTCCCTGACTGGCTCGTGCCCTCTGGGGCGGACGAGGACGATACCCTGGCGCAAGCTGACATTCCCGAGTGGCTCCTGGCCCTCAAACCCCGCGAACTGAGAAAAGCGGAAGGGGAGGAGGTAGACGTTCTCCCGCCACTGCCCGAGGAAAAAGTCGAAGAAACGGGGATACTGGCCGGTCTGCAGGGCATCCTGCCCATAGAGATGCTCATCGCCCAGCCCCGGGTAGCCACACCCCCAGGGGAAAAGGCGCTGGTGCGCGATACACCTGAATCACGCCTCTTCTCGGAGATTGTAGCGCGCCCGCCCTCGGTTGCCCCCCAGGCGATTGCCCGAGAAAAACCCGGCCGGCTCGATCAGGTGGTCCGATGGATTATCTACCTTATCCTGATCGGCGTCGTTGCTGCGCTCCTGCTGATCGAGGAGCCGCTGCTGGTACGTGACATCACGCCTGTCCCCGCTGTGGATGGGCTCTACACAGAGATAGATGCATTGGGTAGCAATGCCGCGGTGCTGGTCGCCTTTGACTACGATCCTGCGTCCAGCGGAGAGATGGATGCGGTGGCCCAGCCCATCCTCGCCCACCTGATGGAGCAACAAGCACGGATAGTTGCGATCAGCCTGCTGCCCGCAGGCCCACCCACGGCCCAGAACCTACTCGATACAGCAGCCGCCGACCAATCGGGCTATACCTACGGTGAGCAGTATGCCAACCTGGGATACCTCCCAGGCGAAGCAATCGCGGTGCGTCTTCTCGGCCAATCCCTCGAGACGGCGGTGCCGCGTGATATGGCAGGTACGCCGTTGGCCGAGCTGGCGGCCTTGCAAGGGATCAACACGCTTGCGGACTTTGAACTCATTATCGAGCTGGCAGCAACACAGGACAGTGTGCGGTGGTGGATAGAACAGGGAAGCATGCCGCACGACATCCCTATAGGAGCAGGAACTAGCGCTTCCGTGGATCCCCTGGTCCGTCCCTACTATGAGACCGAACCACAACAACTGCAGGGAATCGTTGGGGGAATTGCAGGGACAGCCATGTACGAGACCTTGCTGGGTGACGAGGATCTGGATGGGTCGACGGCTGCCCGCCTGAACGCACAATTGGCAGGAGCTATTCTCCTTGTCCTGGTCATCCTGATAGGGAACGTAGTCTACTTCACGCGGCGTGGGGCCAGGAGGAAGAGCTAATGGACGCAAGTGTAGTTGACACAGCCGGCACCCTGGTAGCATTAGCCCTGACTCTCTTTGTGTTCAGCTATCTGATAGGGGACAATGTCCTGTACCGGTTGGCCGAGCACATCTTTGTAGGCGTAGCAGTAGGCTACACCGTAGTTCTCGTCTTCCACACTGTCCTTGCCTCCAAACTCCTGTTTCCAATGGTAGAGTCCATCGAGCAGCAAAACTGGACACAGTTCTCACTATTGCTCGTTTCCCTGGGATTTGGATTGTTGATCCTGACCAAACCATCCAGGACGCTGTCGTGGTTGGGTAACCTGAGCTTGGCTGTCCTGCTGGGGGTAGGGGCAGCCCTGGCCATCGGCGGAGCGCTTCTGGGCACGCTGCTCCCCCAGGTGAGCGCCACGGGCGACATCACGCGTTATGGGCCCAGATTGGGCGTATTCAGCGGGTTGGTGATCCTGGCAGGCACTACGGGGGTGCTGCTCCACTTTTACTTTGGCGCCAGCCGCGAGGGCCGGCTGGCCGGCCTCCGAGAACGGCTGGTGCAGGTTTGGGGCGGGCTCGGGCGTTGGTTCATTGTCATTGCCTTTGGCGCTCTCCTGGCCACGACGTTCATCTCCCGCCTGTCACTCCTGGTGGGGCGGGTTCAATTCGTTCTGGACAGCGTGCGCGGGCTATTCGGAGGCTAGCGGATGACCCAAGAGAATCTCTCCGACAGCTTTTCCAACTACTCGTCCATCGAATCAATCCTCGCCCTTGAGTGCGGGAGCACCGTAACGCGAGCATTCCTGATCGACCGGGTAGCCGGCAAATACCGTCTGGTCGCCCGGAGCGAAGCACCCAGTTCCGTAGATCCTCCCTGGAGCGACGTGACTGCCTCGGTGCGTCTTGCCCTGGGCCAATTGTCCGAGGTGACAGGCTGGCGCTTCCTTGACGAGAAGGGTCAGCTCATCCGCCCGGAGCATAAGGACGGAGGGGTAGACACGATAGTCGCGGTGACCAGCGCTGGTGAGCCATTGCGGCTGGTTCTGGCAGGAATCATGAATGACGTGAGCCTGAGCAGCGCCCGCCGTGCCCTGTCCGGCTCGTACACAGTCGTCGAAGGCCTTATCTCGCTGGACAGGCGGGGTGGCAGTATCCTCAACACCGACATCCAGGGCCAGGTCGACCTTGTCCAGGAGATTGAGCCTGATCTGATCCTGATCGTGGGTGGCGTAGATGGAGGCGCCAGCGGGCCGGTTCTACAGGCAGCAGAAGCGGCAGCCCTGGCCTGCTCGACGATGCCCGAGGGGATCCGTCCCACCATCGTGTATGCGGGCAATTCCGAACTGAGAACCCAGGTTGCCGAGATTGTGGGCGCCGATGCCGAATTGCGGGCGGTAGACAATGTGCGTCCCGACGTCAAAGTGGAAAACCCAGGCCCCTTACAGACCGAGATTGAGGAACAATACTGCCAGCACAAAATGGAGAGGTTGCCCGGCTTTGGGATCCTGGCCGACTGGAGTCCTGTGCCCGTCTTGCCCTCAGCGAAGGCCCTTGCCCACAGCATGCAGTATCTGGCCGAATTGGATGGCATCAACATCATGGGCGTAGATGTCGGCGGCGCCACCACCACCGTGGGAAGCGTCGTGGACGGTCAATTCGATCTGACCATCCGCAGTGACCTGGGATTGAGCTACAACGTCGCTCGCCTCCTTGACCTTGTCTCTATCGAATCTATCTCACGTTGGCTGCCTTTCGAGGTGGATCCGGTCGAGATCGAAAACACACTGCACAACAAAGCGCTGCGCCACCGCACCGTCCCCCAGACGCGAGAGGAGTTGCTTTTGGAGCAAGCTGTGGCCCGCGAGATCCTGCGCCTGACCTTGGCCGATATGGCTCACCGCTGGCCGGCCGGTGCCTCGCGCCTCTATCCTGAGCTTCCCCCAAAACTTCACCTGATTTTTGGCAGGGGCGGAGTCCTGCAAAATGCGGCGACCTATGGTCAGGCGGCTCTGCTGCTCCTCGACGCCCTGCAACCTGTAGGGGTGAGTGGCCTGGCCCTCGACCGTCTCGGGTTCCTGGCCCCGCTGGGCGCAGTGGCCATGGTCAACCCCGTGGCGGCCTCGGAGGTCATGGGACACGATGCGCTTCTGAACCTGGGAACCGTGGTCGCGCCGGTCGGCGTAGCGCGCGAGGGGGAGGTGGCCCTCAAGTTCAAGATCGAATACCAGGACGATCGAGCGCTGCAGGTGGAAGTACCGTACGGGTCGCTAGAAGTCATTCCCCTGCCCACCGGTCAGACGGCAACCCTGGAACTGCGACCCACGCGCCGCTTTGACGTTGGCCTGGGCAGCAAGGGACAAGCGGGCACCACCAAGGTAGAGGGTGGTGTCATTGGCATCATCATCGACGCTCGCGGCCGCCCACTGCCTTTCAGCGAAGATCCCGGTGAACAACGGGACAAGATACAGCGCTGGCTATGGGACATGGGCTCCTAGGCAATCCACTGCACACAGCTACGAGAAAGAGGCTGCGATGTACTACTATCCTGTAGAAACACGGGTCACACCGTTGACCGTCATCAAGCGAGAGAGACTGCTACCCGCGCGGGGAGAGGTGCTGGTGGGCCCCGGGGACGTGGTGAGCTCTGCGGACATAGTGGCTCGATGCCTGTTGCCAGGCAGGATCCATGTCGTAGATGTGAGTCGGGCCCTGGGCCTGTCGCGAGATCGAGTGGCCGAGCGCCTGCTGAAAGGCGAGGGCGACGCCGTGCAGACCGATGAGGTA
>Ga0180437_10004113_pt1 | contig 20997 bp, 15 predicted proteins | sample SS_ome_4_FD_132410 | JGI IMG/M metagenome (GOLD analysis project Ga0180437, IMG submission 132410) | Hypersaline lake sediment archaeal communities from the Salton Sea, California, USA - SS_3_D_1 metaG | ecosystem: Environmental > Aquatic > Non-marine Saline and Alkaline > Hypersaline >...
CCCCCGCTCCCTTTGCCCCCTTCGCAAGTTTGTCATATAATTGACCCACAACCCATCACCGATTCACGATACGTCCTCAAGGTAAGACGAGTACGTAAATAGGCAATAGCCCAACCCACAAAGCACGCATCATACTCCACATATCACGTCACGCTAGGAGGGTAGTTCCATGGCCGGAGAGAGAATCCTCGTCGTGGAAGACGAGAGGGACCTGGCCAGGTTGATGACTGCGCTGATGCACACAAAAGGCTACCAGACATACGTCGCATACGACGGCGTCGATGGTCTGGATATGGCCCTGCAGGAACAACCAGATCTGATCCTTCTGGATTTGAATCTACCCCGAATGAACGGCATACAGCTTCTGTCCAAATTGGACGCGCAGCATATGTCGGTGCCTGTCGTAGTCGTCACCGCGGGGGGAACCGAGGACCTGGCTATCGAGGCGCTGCGACTGGGCGTCAAGGATTACATCAAGAAGCCTTTCGTCGTGAACGATCTGATAACCTCGGTGGAACGTGCCCTGGCCGAAGTGCGACTGCGCTGCGAACGGGACACGTTGACCGGGCAACTACAGACCTCTAACCAAACGCTGGAGCACCAGGTCAGTCGGATCACAGCGCTGTACCAGGTGGGGCAAGCGCTGGCCTCCACCACCGACCTGGATGAACGACTCGACGTGATACTCCGAGAGGCGAGCCGCGTTCTGGAAGTCGACCTGGTCTCGATCTTCTTGCTGGATGAACAAACCGGCGAGTTGGTCTTTCGCTCCGTCTCAGGGGAATACGCCGACCTCATGACTGGTCAGCGGCTGGCGCCCGGCCAGGGGGTCGCCGGTTGGGTGGCTGAACACGGCGAGCCGCTCCTGGTGACCGAAGTCCAATCCGATCCGCGCTATTGCCCCGTCTTCGATGAGATCACCGGGATGATCACGGAGTCGGTGTTGTGCGTGCCCTTGATGACAAAAGGGCGCGTGATCGGCGTGGTCGAGGCGTTGAACAAACCCCGCCCTGGCTTCACAGAGGATGACCTGGCCATGCTGCGCTCTTTGGGTGCCTCGGCCGCGGTGTCGCTCGAAAACGCCCAGCTCTACCACAGCCTCAGAGAATCCCGAGACCAGGTGGCGGAACACAGCAAGGCGCTGGAGAAGCGACTCAGTGAACTGTCCCGCCTGCAGCAGATGGCGACGGGGCTGAGCAAGGTGACGATTGGCGCCGATCCGCAGGACGTATTCAGAAAGCTGACCGAGCACGCGGCTGCGTTGATGGACGCGGAGGCCAGCGCAGTCATGCTGTTCGATCCACAGCAAAATGAGATGATCTGCCAGGAGCCTGCCTTCGGGGTGCCCGCCGACGTCATTCGCGACTATCGCGTCTCCCTCACTGAAGACAGTCTCGCCCGGGCCGCCTGGCAGAGCAACGATCCGTTCATCGTCAACCAACATATCGCCGGCCCCCTGGTCAGAATGCTGGGGTTGGAGAAGCTGGCAGAGCGAATGGCGTTTCACTCCACGCTGTACTGCACGCTGCGAGTAAGCGGGAAGCCCATCGGAGTATTGCAGGTGCTGAACAAGCGGGACGGCAGCGAGTTCACCACCGACGACGGACGCGTGCTCGAGATCTTCACCTCCCAGAGCGCGACCGCCATCGAAAACGCCCGCATCTTGCAGCGGATGGAGGCACTGAATCAGGTTGGTGAGGCGATCACCGCCCACTTGACGCTGCCCGAGGTGCTGGAGCGGGTCATCCAGGGGATCGACGAACTGATCGAGGTACAGGGCATCTCCATCTGGCTCAAGGAGCCGCATCCGACCGCGGGGCGGTCGGTGTTCCCTCCAGGCTGGAAGGAGTCGCTGCGCTTCCCTTCAGACTGGAAGGAGTCGCTGCGCTTCCCTTCAGACTGGAAGGAGTCGCTGCGCTTCCCTTCAGACTGGAAGGAGAGGGAGAGGATGGATGCGCAGACGAGTTCGCCGCTCACACTCGTCGCCTCGTTACCAGGCAAGATGAACGGCGTTCAGTTGGGTCCGGGCGAAGGAATCGCCGGACTGGTGGCCCAGACCGGTGAACCGTTGATCGTGCAAGACACCCAAGCCGACGTGCCATCAGAATGGCCCTCTGAAGGGGATGGTACGCGATACGCGCGACGCTACTCGCGTCGGATTGAGGAATGCATGGGCTTCGCGCCTAGGTCGATCCTGTGCGTGCCGTTACAGGTGCGTGACGAGATCAGCGGGGTGATCCAGGTCGTCAACAAGATCGGGGGGGAGTTCGACCAGGAGGACCTGGAGATCCTGAGTTCAGTAGCTGCCTCGGTCGCTGTGGCCGTGCAGAATGCCCGCCTGTTCACTCGTGAGAAGCGGCGCGCCTCGGAAATGGAGGCCCTGGTCGAGATCGCCCACGCGGTCACCAAGGCGGTGACAGAGCAACCCAAAGCACTGCTGGAGCGCATCGTCCGTGGCACCTGCGAAGTGCTGGAGGCGGACTGCGCCGTCGTATACCCCTTCGTCGCCGCAGAGCCCGACACCTATGACGCGGAAAACGTGGCCACCTTTGGCACGGAGCACCCGCTTGACCTTGGTCAGAACAAGGTGATATCTCAAGACCCGGCACACGTGGTCCGCAAGCGAAAGTTGCTCGTATGCGAGGACGTGGAGTGCGAGCAGCCAGCCTTGCTGCAGGACCCGTTCTTCGAACAAGAGGCAATCCGATCTTTCGCCGGCGTCCTGCTTGAGGCAGATGAGGATGAGTTGGGCATCCTGTACGTGTGCTTTCGGACCCGACACCGCTTTGGGGAGCGCGAGTTGACGGCAGTCCGCCTGGTCGCCCACCAGGCGGCGCTGGCGATTGCCAAATCGCGGCTTTTCCAGACGCTCAACCGGGACCTGGTGCGGGCCAACGCAGATCTGCGACGCAAGGTGCGCGAGCTGGAGGAACTACAGACGATCAACAACCTGATCAGCTCCACGCTGGAGATCGAGAAAGTATGGGATCGCATGCTGCTCGGCGCGATGTCGATCACCGGCGCTCCCTGTGCCACCATTCTGTTGAAAGGCGAAACAAGCGCGGATGCCAGACATCCAGGCGCCATCATCGCGCACGGGCGGCGGGGAGATGATGTATTCACCCGCGAACTCGATCCCCACGCGACAGTGGTATTTCCCACCATCACGGACACCGACGAGGACCGCAACACTGTCTTCTGGGCCTCGACCGAGCACCCTGCAGGCCGCGGACGGCCCGTGAGCGGGTTCCCGTGGCTTCCCACCTACTGGCGACTGGTACCCGACGCCCGCTCGGTCCGCCACACACCCATCGTCAGCGGGGACGACGACGAGGAACCCATCGGGCTGCTCGTCATCAGCAGCCCCAGGCAGGGAGACTTCGGGCCCGACGACGTCCGCCTCCTGGAGGCCCTGGCCAACCAGGCCGCCATCGCTATCCAGAACGCGCGTCACCTGCAGGCTATGCGCGACTACCAGGAGAAGCAGGTGGAAACAGAACGGATGGCTGCCATGGCCGACATCGCCGGCAACATGGTGCACCGCATCAACAACACCGTCGGCGCGATTCGCCCCCTCATCCAGCAGATCGAGATGAAGTTGAATCGGGGCCATTTGAGCGACGACTACCTGCACGACAAACTGCACAGCATACGGGAAAACGCCGATCGCACGCTCGAGGTCGCCCGGCAGATCAGGCGTCCGTTCCAGACGATTCAACTGGAGACCATCGACGTGAACGATTCAATCGCCGCTGCGTGGGCTGGCATGACCGAGCCAGTCGGCGTCACTGTGAGCATCGAATATGGTGAAGATCTGCCACCGGTCAAGGCAACTCGCCAGTTGGATGAGGTCTTCCGCAACCTGATCAGTAACGCATTGGACGCTATGGCCGACGAAGGCGGATCCTTGTTGATACGCAGCCGTGGCATAGACGATCGGCTGGTCGTCGTCACGATCGAGGACACCGGGCCTGGTATCCCGCCACATATGCGGGAGAGCATATTCGACATAGGCACGACGACCAAGCCGGGCGGCCTGGGATATGGGCTGTGGTGGTCCCGGATGTTCCTCCGTCGCCTGCAAGGAGACATTCTTCTGGAGAGCGAGGAGGGCCGGGGGTGTGTGTTTACGGTCTCCCTGCCGATCAGTGAACTATGATGGGGGGGGCAACTCAGTAACAAGGAAACGAGGATATAAGGATACAAGGTGACAAGGAGATGAGGTGCTATGGCCCAAGAATACCAGATCCTGGTAGTTGAAGACGAAGAATACTGGCGCGAGAAGATCTTCCGCGAGGCCTTGGAGGACGCGGGATACCAGGTGGTGACGAGCAGCAGTTGTGCCGAGGCTGTCGCAGCTCTGGACCAGCAGGTGTTCGACCTGGTGGTGATCGACGTCAACCTGACCGGCGACCCCGGCAACAAAGACGGCGTTCGCGTCTTGGAACGGATGGTTGCCCTCGGTCACCCGTCGCTGTCCATCGTCGTCAGTGGCTCCCCAACCCGCGCTATGTACGAGGAGAGCGTGAAGAAGTATCAGCCCGTCGAGTGCCTCGACAAGGCGAAGTTCGACGTCACCAAATTCGTTGACCTGGTGGCAGACGCGTTCGCCAAAAAGGCCCATGACGTCACACCCGTGGACGGAGGATAGAGGCCGCTGCCGACGTCGACTGCAGACAGTCGGGCGGACGGCGCGGGCCGCAACGGCCCGTTAGCGGCCATTGAATCCGAGAGGGGATCTATGAACGAGAGACAAGCCATCTTGATCGTAGAGGACAACCACTTGTGGCAGAACATCCTGAAAGAACCCCTGGAGGATGAGGGGTATGACGTGACCATCGTCGATGAGTACCAAGAAGGTCGCCAGGCGCTGGAGACCCGCTCTTTTGCGCTGGTGATCCTCGACCTGAAGCTAGCTGAATCGGCGCCGGTGTTTGAAGGAGAGCGGCTGCTGGCGCACATTTCACAGTGCTACCCGGAGACACCCTGTATCATCGTGAGCGGCCAGGGAGATACCCGGGTCGTGCGGGATGCCTTCAAGCAATATCACGTGGTGGACTATATCGGTAAGGACCAGTTCGACATCCCGAGCTTCATCGAACTGGCCCAGCTCGCTACAAGGCCGGCCGCCGATCCTGCACATCTGCGCCAGACGTTGTACGAGAGATTTGACGTAGAGGAAATCAAGGATCTCTGCTTCGACCTGAGCATCGATTTCGATGACCTACGCGGCGAAGGGAAGAAGGAGCGAGAGCTGGTGGCCTACTGCCAACGACGCGACCGTTTGGAGGAACTGGCAACCCGGATAGCCGCACTGCGGCCAGGCGTCCTCCAGTCAGTGGCAGATCATCGTGGAGAATAGGCTACGGAGGTGTACTTGAAACTACAACCCACCATTATGCTCATCGGTCTCGGTGATCTGGGCAGCATCACGCTGGAACTATTGGCGCGGGAGGAGGGGCTGGGGCGGATCGTCGTCGGTAGCCGGAACGTAGAGCGCGCCACGGCTCGCTGCAACCTGGCCCGCTTGGGCGCGATTGCGCAAGGCTACGCACCGTCCATATCGTTCGTACCTCTCGATCTCAACAACCGCGAGGCTGTCGCCGAGACGGTCCACCGGGAGGCGCCCGACGTTATCGTCAGTACCGCGACGATGCAGACCTGGTGGCTGCCCTCGTTGCTACCTCCTGAACAACGTGCAGCTATCTATGGCGCAGGCTTCGGCGTGTGGCTACCCGTCCATCTGACGTTGACGATGAAGCTGATGCAGGGCCTGCGCGATGCCGCCTACACCGGCGTGACGCTCACCGCCCCGTTCCCCGATGTGGTCAACCCCATCCTTGGGCGCCTGGGATTGGCGCCGACGTGTGGCGTGGGCAATATCGCCCAATTCGTCCCGAAGGTCCAATGGCTTGCTGCCGAAAGGCTGGGCACGCCGATGAGTGCGGTGCGCGTATTGATGGTGGCCCACCATTCGCTGGGTCCGGCCGTCGTACGCTCCAAAACGGATCCTTTGCCACCCTACTTCCTGCGCATCGAACACGGCGGAGAGGACGTGACAGAGGAGGTCGGTGGCAACGAGCTGCTGGTAGCACCGTATCGCCGGACGGCCGGACGGGCGAGCCATTTCCTCACCGCCGGAGCGACCGTGCGGCTGATCCGGGCACTTCTGTCCGGCCGGGATACGCTGCTGCACGAACCGGCGCCCAACGGACTGCCTGGCGGCTACCCTGTCGTCGCCGGCAACGGCCGGGTACAGCCTGCCTCAATCGGCGGACTTTCCCTAGAGGAGGCTATCGACATCAACGAGCGCTCTCATCGCTTCGACGGCATCGAGCGCATCGAGGCCGATGGCACCGCCGTCTTCTGTCCGGAACCCGCGGACGTGCTGCGCGCCGAGCTGGGCTATGACTGCACGCGCCTTCCACCCGAGGAGTCCGAGGGACGGGCGCAGGAGTTGATCGCCAGATTCCGGGAGTATGCGGAGATGCACGGGGTGGATATTGAGAGGGTGACAGGGTGAAAAAGAGGGAGTTATTATGCCACGCGACATTCCCGTAGGCAACGGCTCACTGCTGGTCAACTTCGACCAGGCATACCAAATTCGCGACATCTATTGGCCATACGTCGGCGAGGAGAATCACACCGAAGGGCACCCGTGCCGCTTCGGCGTGTGGGTCGATGGACAGTTCACCTGGACGAGCGAGGATGGCTGGTCGCGCTCGTTGACGTACGAACCCAACACGCTGGTGACCCAGGTCACGCTGTACAACCCTGCCCTCAGCTTGCGCCTGGTCTGCCGGGACGCGGTGGACTTTCACGAGAACCTGTATCTGCGCCAGATCGTCGTCCACAACGGCACCGAACGGGACCGGGAGGTGCGCCTCTTCTTCACCCACGATCTACACATCGGCGGGTACGAGGTAGGTGACTCGGCATACTACGAACCGCAGCGCCACGCGGTCTTCCATTACAAGCGCAAGCGTTGGTTCATGATCAACGTGGCCAAACCGGGCGCGACCAGCACCGACGGCGAACTCGAACTCGGAGTGGATCAGTGGGCGGTCGGCACCAAGGAGGCCCAGGGCAAGGAGGGTACGTGGCGCGACGCGGAAGATGGCCAGCTTTCCGGCAACGCCGTCGCCCAGGGCAGCGTCGACTCGGCGGTGGCGCTCCATCTGAACGTGCCAGGGCGCGCTGAGACTACGGGCTGGTACTGGATCGCAGTTGGGGATGACTTCCGCGAGGTCACGCGCATCAACCGCGCCGTCCGCAGTAAGGGGTGCCATCAGAATGGCCCTTTGAAGGGGAAGGGGCCGGGGGCCTTCCTCGACCGCACTCGCGACTATTGGCAGCTCTGGGTCACAAAAGAGGAAGAGGACTTCACTGACCTGCCCAGCGTGGTCTGTAGCCTGTACCGCCGCAGCCTGCTCATCCTGCGCACCCAGATCGACGAGGGAGGCGCCATCATCGCTGCCAACGACTTCGACATCGCTCACTACGGCCGCGACACCTACTCCTACATGTGGCCGCGGGATGGCGCGTTGGTGGCGGCCGCGTTGATCGATGCCGGCTACTCGCAGGTGCCCCGGCGCTTCTTCGACTTCTGCCACCGGGTCATCGCCGAGGAAGGGTTCCTGCTCCACAAATACAACCCTGATGGATCGCTGGGCTCATCCTGGCACGGCTGGTACGTCGACGGGCACAAGGAGCTGCCGGTCCAGGAGGATGAGACCGCATTGGTGCTGTGGGCTTTGTGGCGCCACTTCCAGCGCTTCCGTGACGTCGAGTTCGTCAAACCCCATTACCGCGGACTGGTGACCCGCGCGGCCAACTGGCTGGTCGACTACCGGGATCCCGACACCGGCCTGCCGCGCCCCTCGTGGGACCTGTGGGAGGAGCGGCGGGGTGTCCACGCATGGACGGTCGCCGCGACGTGGGCCGGCCTGCAGGCCGCCGCTAACTTCGCCGACGCATTCGGCGAACAGGACCTGGCCGAGCAATACCGCCGCGCCGCCAGCGAGATCCGGGCCGGAACCGAGGCACATCTGTGGTTGCCGGATTCAGGCTGCTTTGCGCGCATGATCACCAGGCGTGAAGACGGCGGGTGGGACGTGGATCCAACGGTGGACGCCGCGCTCTTCAGCCTGTGGTACTTCGGTATGTTCGACCTGGACGACCCGAAGATCATAGCGACGATGGAGACCGTCCGGCAGCGGCTGTGGGTCAAGACGGACGTGGGCGGCGTGGCCCGCTATGAGAACGACTATTATCATCAGGTCAGCCAGGACGTGGAGAACGTGCCGGGTAACCCCTGGTTCATCTGCACGCTGTGGTTGGCCCAGTGGCACATCGCCACGGCGCAGACGATAGAGGACCTCAAGCCAGCGCTGGACATCCTGGAGTGGGCGGCGGCTCACGCGCTACCCAGCGGCGTCATGGCCGAGCAGGTGCACCCACACACCAACGCGCCACTTTCCGTCAGCCCGCTCACCTGGAGCCACGCCACATTGGTAATGGCCGTGCGCGAGTACGTGGCCCGGCGAGCGACGATTTGACTTCATTCCAACCAAACTCCAACGCTTTTCAACCCAGCGCAAATGCAGTCCCAACGAGAACCATCCGTTTGGGGCTGGCTTTTGTGCTACAATAAAACCATGGGTTTGAACACGTCTTCCGCGGCCTCAGGTCATTCCCTCATCATATGTACGATTCCACCCCACCCATATTCTCTCGAAGAACAGGAGGACAGACACGTATGGCTGCTTTACACGTGGCCCTACTGGCCAATCTAAAGAAGAATGCTCCCATTCTGCCAGGTATGGCGGAGGATCACTGGGCTGACCTGGATTCAGAACACACCGTAGAGGCTATCGCCGAGGCGATTAGGCAACAGGGGCATCGAGTGACTTTTCTGGAAGGTGACGTGACCTTGTACGACCGGCTGCGGGAGGTGCGCCCAGACATCTGCTTCAACATCTGCGAGGGGCACTTCGGAGACAGCCGCGAGGCCCACGTCCCCGCCATCCTTGAGATGCTGAGCGTCCCCTACACCGGCTCCAAGGTGCTGACGCTGGCGCTGGCGTTGGACAAACCGATGACAAAGCGCGTGCTCGCGTTCCATAGCCTGCCGACGCCACCCTTCCAGGTCCTGGAGCGTCCAGGCGAGCCGTTGGATGAAACGTTGTCGTTTCCCCTGTTCGTCAAGCCCAGCCGACAGGGAACTGGCATCGGGATCAGCGCAGAGTCGATCGTGCGAGATGAATCCCAGTTGCGAGCGCAACTCAAGAAGCTATTCAGAGCCTATGGAGAGCCAGTGCTGGTGGAGCGTTTCGTATCAGGGCGCGACGTCACAGTGGGTATGGTTGGCAACCTCATACCTCCCGTGGCCTGGCGTGTTCCGGAAGACGAAGAAGCACCGCGCGTCCAGCGTGGCCTGCGCTTCCTTCCAGCGTTGGAGATTGGGCTCGGCGAGTATGCCCATGGGGAGGGCGGAGTCTACACCTATCACGCCAAGGTCGACCTGGCTGACAAACTGGACTACGTCTGCCCGGCACGGCTTACCGATGACCAGGTGGAGGAATTGAACTGGTTGGCGGCGGCGACGTTCCGCGTCACCGGTTGCCTGGACGTTGCGCGGGTGGACTTTCGACTGGACGAGGCCGACGGCGACGCGCCCTACATCCTGGAGATCAACCCACTGCCTGGGCTTTCCCCGGGCATCAGCGACCTGGTGATCGAAGCCCAAGCCGATGGCATCAGCCACGCTGAACTGGTCAACATGATCCTGGACGAAGCGCTAGAGCGATATGAACTGAACCAATGAATTCAGAGATGTCCTCACAAACGTATACATTTAGAGTCCGGCGCTTCGACCCACATCGTGAAGCCACGCCATGGGTTTGGGAATACACGCTCGACGTGCCATCTACCGGGGGGAGATGAACCTGTGAAGGCAATCTGTATCACACCAAGCGAACCGCACACCGCCTGCCTATCTGAACTGCCCATGCCGCGGATCGATGAGATATCTGCGGGGCGCGGGGTACTCGTCCAGGTCCTACAGGTGGGCGTGGACGGGACCGACCGGGAGCTCTACGAAGGGGAGTACGGTGCAGCGCCCGAGGGATTCGACTTCCTCATCATCGGCCACGAGTCGTTTGGAAAAGTCGTCGAAGTTGGACCCAGTGTGAAGGACTTGTCCCCTGGCGACTACGTCGTCGCCACCGTACGCCGCCCGGGCAGTTCGATCTACGACCAGATCGGTACCTATGACATGACCACCGACGACACCTACTACGAGCGGGGCATCAACCTGTTGCACGGCTTCCTGGCCGAGTACTACGTGGAGGATCCAGAGTACCTGGTCCGGGTGCCGGCCGGGCTCAAACACGTGGGCGTGCTCCTGGAGCCAATGAGCGTGATCGAAAAGGGCGTCGAGCAGGCCTACGAGATCCAGGGCAGGCTCAAGGTCTGGCAGCCCCACAGGGCCGCCGTGATGGGGGCCGGTACCATTGGGATGCTGGCAGCGCTGGGACTGCGGCTGCGCGGCCTGGAGGTGACGTCTTTCGCCCTCACGCCGAAGCCCAACTTGCCCGCATCCTTGATCGAGGAAATTGGCGCACGTTACCTGAGCACGCGCGAGATATCTGTCGCTGAAGCCGCTGAGCAGTACGGGCCGTTTGACCTGATCTTCGAGGCCACCGGGTACTCGCCGCTCGTCTTCGAGGCCGCCCATGCCCTGGCGAAGAATGGCGTTCTGATCCTCTCTTCAATAACAGGTGGGAGTCGTAGGGTCGAGGTCGAGAGCGACCGGCTCAACCTGGAGTTCGTGCTGGGCAACAAGGTCATGTTTGGCACAGTTAACGCCCACCGGGGCTACTTCGAATCCGGCGTCTCCGATTTCGCCGAGGCCGAGGTCACCTGGCCGGGCTGGCTGACCAGGCTGTTGACCCATCCGATCAGAGGCTTGATAAACTACGAGGAGATGTTCCGCGCGCTGGCCGAGGCCCAGGATGCAATCAAGATCTACGTGATCGTCAGCGAGGAGTAGACCGTGCACATATATGACATATCGCTTCCCATCTCTGAATCGCTCGTCACCTGGCCCGGCGATCCGCCGATTCACATCACCCAACCCTATCACCTGGACAAGGGCGACGAGGCCACGGTTTCCCGCCTGGACATGGGGGCGCACACCGGCACGCACGTCGACGCACCCGTGCATTACATACCGGGTGGCTCCGGGGTCAACGAGCTTGACCTCCACACTCTGGTGGGTCCTGCGCTCGTCGTCCACGCGCTTGAGGCCGACGCACTCTCAGCGGACGTGCTTGACGCACTGCCGATTCCGCCGGGCACCGAGCGCGTGCTGTTCCGCACGCGCAACTCCGAAGCACCCAGCGAACTCATTCGCCAGGAAGGACAGTTTTCCGAAGACTTCGTCGCTATCACCGAGGACGGCGCGCGCTGGTTGGTGGAGTGTGGCGTCCGGCTCGTGGGGGTCGATTACCTCTCCGTCGGACCCTATCAGTCTGGCGCGGCCACGCACCGGACGCTGATGCAGGCAGGCGTCATCCCCGTCGAGGGTCTTGACCTGAGTGGTATTCCGGCCGGCATCTACCAGCTCGTGTGCCTGCCGCTGAGAATCGTTGGAGCCGACGGCGCGCCGGCGCGGGCGATATTGATCGACAACCAATCAGGGGGCCGGGAAGGGAGAGAGGAACCGTGAACACTTGGGCAAAGTCTGTGGTGACCAAGTACGTGAACGTCGGGACGTCCTTGGTATTGATGGGAGCCCTATGGTTGTACCTGTGGGTGTTCCCTTGGTATCCGGCCTACGTTCAAGAACCTCACTGGGGACACAACTACGCTGAGGCTCTCGCCTTCCTGGCCGTGGGGCTGGCTTATTTCAATCGCCGGTTGATCTCCGACCTGCTTGCATTTGTGGCCGCTCACTTGATCATCCTGGCCTCACTGGAATTATTGCCCCACCCGGTGACGGCTGTCGCCGGTGGCGTGTTGGTCGGGCTCATCATCCTTGATATGATCGCCGAGCGAGGGCGGAAGGTCGATGGGCAACACTATGGCGCCTGGGGCTGGCCGTCCAGCCGTCGGTTGCGCTTCTGGTTGAGAAACCACCTGCTCACCTTGTCATACCTGCTCTTGGGGCATCTAAGCCTGATCTATTTTCTCGTTCGTCTACCCGCAGGGACGTATGAGACCGACCTGGTGACCATTGTATATGACCTGATGCTGATCCCCTTCGTGGGTCTGGCTATGCTTGAACGCCCGGTCAAGACGCTGTGGAACATCCCTACGGCATACCTGGGATTCTTCTGGGGCATGTTGACCATGGTGATCTCCTTGATCCTCCTGATCAACCAGCCCGAAACCTGGGTGTGCCTGGGCACCGTCGTGGGCGTAAGCGTGGTGGCCATGGTGGCCTTGAGTATCCACCGCATATCCTCCACTGAGAAGTGATAGTGCGGTCGCGGATCAGTTGCAGTAGGACGTGACGGATGAGGAGCAGAACTGAGGCCGGGGGGGAGCGCGAAGTTCTGACCGTTACGGTGATCATCCCTGCCCTGAATGAGGAGGAAAGCATCGGCCAGGTGCTGGCGACGATCCCGGCCGGTGCAGTCGGCGAGATTCTCGTCGTGGACGGTGGCTCCAGCGATCGCACGGTGGCAATCGCCCAGGGTCACGGCGCGCGGGTCATCCACGAACCTCGACGAGGGTATGGGCGGGCCTGCGCAGCCGGCGTTGACGCCGCCCAGGGTGACGTCGTGCTGTTTCTCGATGCCGACGGCGCGGATGATCCCGCCCAGATACCTGACCTGCTGGCCCCACTACACGCCGGGCAAGCGGATATGGTGCTTGGTTCACGACTGGCGGGCAAGCTGGCACCAGGGGCCATGCCTTGGCACCAGCGCTCTGGCAACCGGCTGGCCGCATGGCTCATCCGCCACCTGTACGGCCTGCCACTGACCGACCTGAGCCCCTTCCGAGCAGTCGACCGCGAGCTCCTCCTGGGGCTGAATATGGAGGAAATGACCTACGGCTGGCCGACGGAGATGATCGTCAAAGCGGCCCAGCGCGGGTGGCGCGTCTTCGAGATACCCACTCACTATCGCCCGCGGATAGGAGGCCGCTCCAAGATCAGCGGCACGCTACGTGGTTCGACACTGGCCACCTACTACATTCTATGGACAATCTTCCGCCACGCTCGGACCGGTCCGATGGGGGACCCGGTGGTTGTGATTATGGCTAAGCAGCCGGTCGTCGGCCAGACCAAGACGCGACTGTGCCCGCCCCTGGCACCCGTGGAGGCAACCGCACTCTACGAGGCGATGCTGAGGGACACAATCGAGCTGGTGTCCGGGCTGGACGGCGTCCAGACGGCGCTCGCCGTCACGCCGCCCGAAGCAGCCAGCACTTTTTTCATACAAGAGGGCAAGCGCAGCGACACCTTACTCGAAGAAGGGGGTAAGCGCAGCGACACCTCGATAGAACAGGCAGGACAGCCAGATGGCGCGATCGTCTTGCCTGTCGCCGGCGCGGACATCGGCGAGTGTCTGGACCGGGCGTTGGGCCGCCTGCTGGCCGCCGGGCATTCGCGGGTCATCGCCCTCAACTCCGATGGCCCGACGCTCCCGGTCGCCTACTTGCAGCAGGCCATCGCTCGTTTGGACAGCGCCGACGTCGTTCTGGGACCAAGTGCGGATGGCGGTTACTACCTGATTGGGCTGAAGCAACCCCAGCCAGAGTTGTTCCGGGATATCGAATGGAGCACCGAGCGCGTCACTGCCCAGACACTGGCCAAAGCGAAATCACTGGGGCTGGCCGTCGCCCTCCTGCCGCCCTGGTACGACGTGGACACAGGTGCAGACCTCGATCGCTTGCATCGCGAACTGGCGACCCTTCCAGCACATGCGCTATCACACACGCGCCATTTTTTCGCCCGTCGCGGTTACGGTTCGCGTACGAAGGATTCATTGGCCGGTGGATGAAGCCGAGCCGTCGCCGGCCTGGGTGTCTAGAAAGGATCCGCAGGCAGACCACATCAGCAGTAAGTAAAGTGGAACGTATTCGGTAAGGCGGACGAGGTTGTTTTCGCGCGGGCTGGCCGGATCGAGATAGGTGAGGTAGGAGAGGGATACGATGACAGAAAAATAGAGCCCGGGCCACAACCAACGCCCGGTTCGGGTTGCCTCCCCTTCTCTGGGCTGCAGGAAAGGAAATAACGGGATCAGAACAGTCACATACCAGGGATGGACGGTCGTCGCCAGCAGCAGGTAGGCAGCCAGGGGGATGATTGCCAGTCGCAGCAGCGCCAGAGTGTCGCTGAGCCGACCTTTTGTGCTCGTCATCCGCCCCAGGCGCCACACGGCGATCAACACCCATCCCAGCGCAACCAGCGTGAACATTCTGGCGGCCACGACTGGCACCCAGTCGGCCATACCGAGAGTCGCCGCTCCCAGCGACCAACAGTAGGATAGCGCAGCCTCCAGCCAGTGATACACGCCAGCATTGAATCGCCAGTATGCTGTGTAGATGCGCAGAGCGCCGAACAGCCCCTCGCCATTGAGGGGGCCTACCAGCCCCCATCCCGCTCCGAGGCCAAAGGGGACACAAACGGCGATGACCAACCCGAGGGTGACCGCGGTCTGGCGCCATCCCAATCGGCGTGCCACGGCCGGCAGCAGCAGCACCGGCAGGCCTTTCGTCAGCGTCGCCGCCGCCAATGTCATCACCGAGACGGTGGATGCCAGCCGCCACAGCCACGACCGGCGGACGACAGATGCACGAACGACCAGCGACCAGAATACGGCCATTATCAGGCAGATCATCAAAGCGTCCACGTGTGCGCCGTGGGCGAATTCGACGACGACGAGAGGGTTCCATAGATAGATCAGCGCGCGTGTCCGTGGTAAACCGAGCCGGCGGAGTACGTCGATCACCAGCCAACCGGTCAGTAGATCAAGGAGGACAGCGGCGATCTGGAACGCGAGTGGGCTTTCGGGGCACAATCGGTACACAGCAGCGAAGAAGCCCTGGGCAGCGGGCAGGTAGGGGGAAGCCATCCAACTATGATTGACCAGGCTGCGCTGGGGGGAATCGAACGGGTCGAGCAAGGGCGAGTCCACAGCGTGTGCGTAAGGATTGACGCCGGCGTTCATTATCCGTCCGTCCCAGATGTAGCGATAGACGTCGCTGGACAAAGTTGGCGGTGTCGTGAGCAGCAAAGTCACACGGAACAAAATGGCCAGGCCCCAGATAAGCGGAAGGGAGTTTCCACGATCCTTGCTGTATTTGAGAATGCAGAAAACGGCAGCCACGTAGCTCAGGCCGGCTGTGCCAAAGATAACGAGAAACGCTGTCATGTGTTCCGAAAGGTCTTGCAGGAGCGCCATCCCTACAAGACAAAGCTCCATAAGCAGACCTGCGATCGTCAGAACGAGCACGTGACACCTCCTGGGCACCGGTTCAGTATAGCAGCCGGGTGTCCAGCGGTCAAATCGAGGAGCAGCATATGATTGACTTTGGATGTGAGGTCTGCAATGACTTGCGCGTAGCCAGTGAACGCGAGTGGCTGATCACCAATGGCATCGGCGGATATGCTTCCGGGACTGTTGCCGGTACCTTGACCCGCCGCTATCACGGCCTGCTCGTGGCGGCCCTGCAGCCGCCGGTGGGGCGCACGCTACTCCTGACCAAGCTGGACGAGACCGCGACCTACGGTGGACAAACCTATCCCCTATCCACCGACCGGTGGGCAAGCGACCAGGTGGAACCGCGCGGATTCCTCCATCTGGAGCGCTTCCATCTCGAGGGCACGACGCCGGTGTGGACCTTCGCGCTGGCGGACGCCCTGCTGGAGAAACGCGTCTGGATGCAGCATGGCGCAAACACGACCTACGTGCGCTACGACCTTGTCCGGGGCAGCCGCCGGTTGGCCCTGAGCGTCAAGGCGCTCGTCAACTACCGGGATCATCACGGCAACACCCACGCCGGTGACTGGCGCATGCGTGTTGAACGGGTGGCCCACGGGCTGCGGGTGACCGCCTTCGAGGACGCGGTACCCCTCTGCATCCTGAGTGACCGCGCCGAAACACGTCCCCAGCACATATGGTATCGCGATTACTTCCTGAGCACGGAATCCTATCGTGGGCTGGACGCGCTCGACGATAACCTGTATGCGGGCCAATTCCGCGCCGTGCTGGAGCCCGGCGAATCGCTCACGGTCGTCGCCAGCACCGAACGCGCACCGAACCTGGACGGTGGCCAGAGCTACGGAGAGCGGCGTACGTACGAGGAAGGGTTGCTGGCCCAAAGCGACCTCCCCGCCAAGTCCAACGATGGGCACGCCGCCACACCCGATTGGGTACAACATCTGGTGCTGGCCGCGGACCAGTTCATCGTACGCCGGGCACTGACCGATGATCCCGACGGCCGCTCGGTGATCGCCGGCTACCCCTGGTTCGGGGATTGGGGCCGCGACACGATGATTGGCCTGCCCGGCTTGCTGCTCGTCACGCGGCGTCACGGCGAGGCCGCGCGCGTGCTGGGCATCTTCGCCCATTTCATCGATCAGGGGATGCTGCCCAACCGCTTCCCCGACGAGGGGGACAAGCCCGAGTACAACACCGTGGACGCAACGCTGTGGTACTTCGAGGCTGTCCGCGCGTACCACGCCGCGACGGGCGACGACGCGCTCCTGCGCGATCTCTTCCCGGTGCTGGAGGACATCGTCGAGTGGCACGTGCGGGGCACGCGCTATAACATCCACGTCGACCCCGCTGACGGCCTACTCTATGCGGGAGAACCCGGCGTCCAGCTCACCTGGATGGACGCCAAAGTGGGCGATTGGGTCGTTACGCCGCGTATCGGCAAACCGGTAGAAGTCAATGCGTTGTGGTATAATGCACTGTGTTGCCTGCTGGAGTTTGCGCACTGCCTGGGCGAACCCACCGACCCCTACGCCGACCTGGAAAAACAGGTGCGACGCGGGTTCGCCCGTTTTTGGGACGAAGGGAGGGGGTATTGCCAGGACGTGATCGACGGTCCTCGTGGGGATAGTCCTGCGCTGCGGCCCAATCAGTTGTTGGCTGTCTCGCTGCCGCACAGCCCGCTCGACCCTGACCAACAGCGCGCCGTCGTCGACATATGCGCCCGCCATCTACTCACCTCCCACGGGCTGCGCAGCCTCGCGCCTGACGATCCAGACTACATCGGCCGTTACGGTGGCGACCAGCGCCAGCGTGACGCAGCATATCACCAGGGCACCGTGTGGGCCTGGCTCATCGGCCCCTTCGTCAGCGCGCATCTGCGGGTGTATGGCAACCGCGACCAGGCACGCTCTTTGCTGCGACCACTCAGCCGGCACATAGCAGCCCACGGTGTAGGCAGCATCAGCGAGATCTTCGATGGCGATCCACCTTTCACACCGCGCGGGTGCATCGCGCAGGCGTGGAGCGTGGCTGAGGTGCTGCGCGTCTGGGATGAAACAAACCTGAGCATTTGTCTCTCGCAGCAATCCGAGGCAAAGGAGGAGACAGGCTTATGACAAACACGCATCGCTACGACGCCATCATCATCGGCGCCGGTCAGGCCGGCGTGCCGCTGTCTCGTGCACTGGCGGAAGCCGGCTGGAAGACCGCCCTCATTGAGCGGAAGCACGTGGGGGGTACCTGCATCAACGAGGGCTGCACACCCACGAAGACCATGATCGCCAGCGCCCGGGTGGCCCACCTGGCCCGCCGGGCGGCCGATTACGGCGTCCACACCGACCCGGTAACCATTGATATGGCCAAAGTGCGGGAGCGCAAGCGGGCCATGGTCGAGAGCTGGCGCAGTGGCAACCGGAAGCGCATCGAGACCACCGAGGGACTGGACCTGCTGATGGGCGAGGCCCGGTTCACCGGCCCGCATTCGCTGGAGGTACACCTGAACAACAGCGTGCCATCGGAATGGCCCTCTGAAAGGGATGGGGAGACGCGGGTTCTGACGGCTGACAACATTTTCATCAACGCCGGCGCCCGACCCAGGACGCCCTCGCTGCCCGGGCTGGACCGGGTGCCCTTCTTGAACTCCACATCGATTATGGAACTGGACCGGGTGCCCGAGCATCTGCTGGTGCTGGGCGGTGGATACGTCGGGCTGGAGTTCGGCCAGATGTTCCGCCGCTTCGGCAGCCAGGTGACGGTCGTGCAGCGGCGCGGACAGGTGCTGACGCGCGAGGATCCCGACGTGGCCGAGGCCGTGGCCGACATCCTGCGCGAGGACGGCGTCGAGATACTGCTGGACACACATGCGTCGGGCGTGGAGTCTGGACCCAACGACGAGATCCGGTTGGCGGTGCAGACCCCAAACGGACAACGAGTGCTTGTTGGCTCGCACCTGCTAGCCGCCGCAGGCCGGGTGCCAGACTCCGACCGGCTCAACGTGGACGCAGCCGGCATTGAGGTGGACGAGCGTGGGTTCATCCAGGTGAACGAACGGCTGGAGACAAACGTTCCGGGCATATACGCATTGGGCGACGTCAAAGGCGGCCCGGCGTTCACCCACATCTCCTACGACGACTTCCGCATCATTCGCGCCAACCTGCTCGAGGACGGCGACGCCACGATCGCCGGCCGCCTCGTCCCCTACACCGTCTTCATCGATCCACAACTGGGACGCGTGGGGCTGAGCGAGCGCCAGGTTCGGGCGCAGGACCTGAACATCCGCGTGGCCAAGATGCCGATGAACTATGTGGCCCGGGCGTTGGAGGTGGACGAACCGAGAGGCTTCATGAAGGCCATTGTGGATGCCGACACCGATCAGATCCTCGGCGCGGCCATCCTGGGCATTGAGGGCGGAGAGATCATGGCTGTCCTGCAGATGGCAATGATGGGCCAGGTACCCTACACGGCCATTCGGGACGCGGTCTTCGCCCACCCCACGTTGGCCGAGTCGTTGAACAACCTTTTTGCGACACTGGACTAGGGACAGCGGACGACGGCCATCCTAGCGGATGGCTTGATCAAGGAGGTAAGAGATCCATGCTGCTTGCGGGTGACATCGGCGGGACCAAGACAACCCTGGCCGTCTTCTCGCTTGAGGGCGGCCCAGCAGCGGCCGGCAATATCCGAGCACCCTTAGCCGAGAAAACGTTTCCCAGCGCGGATTACCCCAGCCTGGAGGCGGTGGTGCGCGAGTTTCTCTCCCAGGTCGATCTGAAAGTGGATCGCGCTGCCTTCGGCGTCGCCGGGCCCGTCGTGGGCGGCCAGGCGAAGGTCACCAACCTGCCCTGGGTGATGCGGGAATCGCAGCTTGAGCAGGAACTGGGCCTTGGTTCCGTACATCTGCTCAACGACCTGGAGGCGATCGCGAACGGGGTGCCGTTCCTGGAGCTGGCGGATCTGCACACGCTGAACGAGGGAGAGCCGGATCCCGGCGGCGCCATCGCCGTCATCGCGCCGGGGACCGGGCTGGGGGAGGCGTTTCTCACGTGGGATGGAGCACGTTATCGAGCCCACGCATCGGAGGGTGGACATGCCACGTTCGCACCGCTGGACCCCCTCCAGATTGAGTTGCTGCGCTATCTCCAGGAGCGTTTCGACCACGTCAGCTTTGAGCGGGTCTGCTCCGGCATCGGAATACCCAACATCTACGCCTTCTTGAGGGACAGCGGCTATGCCGAGGAGTCCGCCTGGGTGGCCGAGCAGATCGACGTCCAGGGCGACGCCACGCCGCCCATCGTCAACGCGGCCCTCGATGCAGAGACGCCGTGCCCCCTGTGTGCCGCTACGCTGGACACCTTCGTCTCTATCCTGGGGCCGGAGGCCGGGAACCTGGCGCTGAAGGTGATGGCCACCGGCGGCGTGTATCTGGGCGGCGGCATCCCACCGCGGATCCTGCCGGCGCTGGAGCGGGGGACTTTCGTAAGCGCCTTCCAGCACAAGGGCCGGCTGTCCAGGGTGCTGGAGCGCACGCCGGCCCACGTCATCCTCAACCCCAAGGCCGCCCTCCTGGGCACGGCCTGCTTTGGACTTGGATTGTGACATGATGTTCCAGACAGAAGATGGACTCGCGGTACCGGCTGTGACCGCCGAACAAATGCGCGAGGTGGACCGCATCGCCGTGGACGAATTCGGCCTGGGCATTCTGCAGATGATGGAGAACGCCGGCCGGAACCTGGCGCGGAACGTGCAGGACATGCTGGCGGGGGATCGCGGTGACGTGACCATCCTGGCGGGATGTGGCGGAAACGGAGGCGGCGGCCTATGCTGCGCACGCCACCTCCACAACCGGAGGTTCAACGTTTGGATTGTGCTGAACCGGGATGCAGCCCGTCTGAAAGGCGCCGCACGCAACCAACTCCAGATCCTCCAGGCAGCGGGCGTGGAGCCGGTGAGCCCCGCCCGAACCGAGGAAGTACTGCGCCGGGCGCAGATCGTCGTCGACGCGATCATCGGGTACAGTCTGCGCGGCGCACCGCGCGGCCGGGCAGAACAACTGATCGACCTGTGCAACCAGCACGCCACGAGGGTACTCTCGCTCGACGTCCCCTCGGGGCTCGACGCGACGACGGGCGAAGCTCCGGGGTCGGTGATACGTCCCGACCGAACGCTGACCCTGGCCCTGCCCAAGACCGGGCTTCAGCGCGTGCCCGGGGAACTGGTTGTGGCCGACATCGGCATCCCGCCGGAGGTGTTCCACCGGCTGGGGTTGCGTCCCGGCCCCATCTTCAAGGAGCGGTATTGGGTGCATCTGAAAGGAGCGTGATCCCGATGGAGATCGACGGAAAAGTCGCCATTGTCACCGGTGGCGCGGTGCGCCTGGGCAAAGCGCTGGCGCTGGCGCTGGCGGAACACGGGGCCCGGCTAGTGGTTCACTACAACCGGTCCGCCGGTCCTGCTGAGGCAACGGCGCACCAGATTCAGGAGTTGGGCACCGAAGCCATCACCGTCCAGGCCAACCTTGGCGAGTCCCACCTGGCCCAATCCATCG
>Ga0180437_10004114_pt1 | contig 20982 bp, 49 predicted proteins | sample SS_ome_4_FD_132410 | JGI IMG/M metagenome (GOLD analysis project Ga0180437, IMG submission 132410) | Hypersaline lake sediment archaeal communities from the Salton Sea, California, USA - SS_3_D_1 metaG | ecosystem: Environmental > Aquatic > Non-marine Saline and Alkaline > Hypersaline >...
GGCAAATATAACATTAAATAGATATGAGATAGTTTTTCCGGTAACCGATGTATTGCCCTTAAAACGAGATTTTAAATGTAGTATTGATTTGAATAGAATTATTGATATTAACTGTGAAAATGAATTGATTTTTGAATATGTGACCGAATATAACGTTTTTAATCATCTGTATAACAAAGGCTTTTATTTTGACCCGGCGGCTGATGCAAGTTCAGCAAATGGCGGCATTAAGTTCTCTGTAAAAGATATTTTTAATAATAGTATTTTAAGATCATTGGCCGGCGAAGACATCAGTGAACAAACCCTTTATACAATGGCTGAGCAAGGTACAGAAGTAACGGCAGAAAGAGAGGTTGTTGTAATGGGCGATTCATTTACTGCCGGAGTAATACCGGGTGGAGGTACAGCGTATTATACGGTATTGGCAAATTTATTGACAGGTGCCGGATATACGAATATAAACACTCATGTTGAAGGCATTCAGGGTTGGAAATGGTCAACTTATATAAGTAATCATGAAAGTAATCCCTTTTGGAATCCTTTAACCGCTCAATTAGATTTTAATTATTATTGCACGAATGAAGGGATCAGCCAAATAAATATGATGACATGCATGTTAGGTATAAATGATGTTAGATCAAATCCTTATGATCTTGATCAAATCATAGCTGATATGAAAATCTTCTTTGATGCTTTACTTTCTGATTTCCCTAACTGCAAAATATTGATATTACAACAGCCTAACGGGGCATATCATTCAAATTTTAGAACCGAATATAAAAGGATGTTCGAACTGCATAAGCAAGAGATTTTAAATTTTGACAACGGCCTTTATAATTCCAATATCAAATTAATTCCTTTGCATGCTTTAATTAATAATAGTTGTTATGAAAGTGGCAGTCTTGTTATTAATTCAATGGGTGAAGAAATAGATATCTTTGATGATTACATACACCCCAATGATAACGCTCATGAGGTTATGGGAAATATTATTTATTCAAGTATATTATATTATTTAAATTAAAAAAAATGTACATAAAAATTAAAAAATTTAAAGAAGGCGTTTCAAAAGGGATTGAAACCAATGTTTTTGGAAAAAATACAGAAAATATATTTATTAAAATAATAGATTTTCGAAAAGAAGAAAAGCAAAAGAGATCTGGTAAGATAACAAGGTATTTGGGTGTGAATGTTCAATTTCTAAGATTTGTCGAAACTGAAGAAGGAAAAGAAGAACTTATAATAGGAGAGGTTAACGGCTTTTCGGAAACTTTAGACCTGATTGTCATTTCAAAAGACTTCAAAATGAGTCGAATCAATGTCGTTAAAAAGCTGGCAGCAAAAATAAAAGAAGCTTATCTTTTGAATGATTCAGATTTAGAGATAGTTGCAGAGCCAAAATGGAGGCATGAAAATATGAATTTTAGAGTCAGTATTTCTGATAAGAAGCTGAAAGAACTTCCTTTTAAAGAAGATGTACCAAGTTATGCCGAATTAGTGAGCCATGTTCTTTCTTTAGGTGTACCACATTATGAATACGGAGATTTGAATGTTATTTATTTTCCGGCAATAGCGAAAGAACATGATTTTATTTATGAAGATCCTGATATTTTCATTGAAGAAAAGTAAAAAAGGACCGAATAACGGTCCCTATCTAAATCTATAGGCATAATTTACGACAACATGACCTTCAGAAGTTAAGCCGATAGAATAAATTGATTTTTTCCTTGTATGATTAATATTTAACTGAATGCTTTGATCATCTTTATTTAATAAAACACCCCCACCGATATAAAAAGCCGGGTTACTCATGGAAGGAATGCCCGGCATTTGATATTAGAATGATAACTAATAGAATGGCAACTTAGATCTTATGTTTAACATCTAGTTCAAGTCCGATTAAAGCGAGCTTTTTATTAATTCTCTCAATATTATTCCGGAAAAATAAGCCGGCAGAATTCTTTTTATATCCGCAAGCTTTTGAATAATTTTTCCAATTTTTAAACTCTGATTTTTTGACGCTCTCATCAATCTTATGAAGTGTATATCTCATGCTCTTTTATTTTTATAATATTCAATTTTTTCAATTAATACGACTCTATCCCATTTAAAATTCCTTTGCTGCTTATAGATCAATTGAAGTTCTTCAAGTTCTTCGACTTCCTTCCTTCCGTACCGGGAGATTAAACGTCTGCGATATTCAATAGGATTGCCATGTTTAAAATAGTTACAAGCCTTACATTGACCGTTTGCATTAAGCTCATGAAAGCGGAGAGCCGAACAGGATCCTACAGCGATATAATGACCGGCATCTGTAAAGCTCGGAGAATTGCAGGAGATACAGCCGAACTCTTTTTTATTATCTCTCTCCCGGATATATCTGTTAAAATGAGTTTGACATATCTCAATGAGCTTGGGAGTAGAGTATTTTTTATACCGCTTAATTGTCTTTATATCCATAGGTGCAAAGATACATCGAATATTTTAATATTACAAAAAGATTTTTATATATCAAAATTATTTATTATCTTTACCCGGAATTTATTAAATATCTATGGTGTTTTACTTGTAGTAATTTCATGTATTTCCATTTTTTGGGTGGCTCTTTCGGGTCACCCTTTTTTATGATACAATACACTAAACAAACTTTTAAATTAAAAAAGATGGAAATAAAAAACTTAAAAGAGGCTGAAGAGCTTATAAAAAAGTATAGAGATATTACGATTGGGATGATTAAAAATGCTAATTTAACACCAAACGAAAATAATCATTTTAAGATATTTGGAGAGAGAGTCGCAAATAATTTATTAGGATTTGGAAGCACCTCACAATGTTTACTATGTCAATCTACAACGGAAAATACATATTCAGGAGATTGTTCAAAATGTATTTATTCATCTGTTAGTAAAACAAGTTATGCTTGCTTTAACGCATCAACCTCTCTAAATAGAACATATCGGGCTATTCAGTTTTCAGCAAATCCTAAATCGTTAAAGAAAGCCTTTGAAGCTCGGGCAGACCTAATTGAAGAAATAATTTCTAAAATAAAATAATATGAAAGCAGTATTTAAACAAGTAAACTTTAATAAAGAAGTACAAACGAAATTCGGGAGTACGATGTATGCTTTTAATGTAAAGTATACAATTCCAAACGGAGAGGATCGATTCGGATCTTTTCTCTGTAAGGATAAAAATAAACCGCCTTTTGAGGCCGGACAAGAATATGATATTTTGGAAGATCCTAAAGAGTATAACGGCAAAACATATTATAATGTTAAGCCCTATAAGCAAGCGAGTCAATCCGGCTATAGTAAACAGAGAAAAGTTGAGCAGACTAAATATGCCGGTTTCGCTGTCTCCTATGTAAAGGATCTTTTATGTAAGGGAGTTATAATTTGTCAGACAGAGGAAGAAATGATGGAAGTCTGGAAAGGAAGATCAAAAGAGATCTTTGATCATATGGTTGCACTCGATAAATCTAATGAATCATGATAAATGCTAAAATTGATTTTGTTATAAGAAGAGCAACATTGATAGAGTGGCAAAAGTGGCTTAATCAATGGATGCACACTTATAAGGATATTGAGATTATAAGCTCAAAGATCCATGAAAATAATGAAGTAACAATAATACTTAAAAGAGAGGAAAAATGATATTACATCCAATTGAACAAAGATCCGAAGCTTGGTATTCGGTCCGAGCCGGAAAAATAACCGGGACAAGATTCGCGCAGATGATGATGAAACATTCTACCCAAGGATATAAAGACCTTATTACAGATCTTGCAGCAGAAAGTATAACAGAGACTCAAGATGCCGGGGGATATGTATCGGAAGATATGCAAAGAGGTATAGACCTTGAACCGATGGCTGTTAAAGCTTATAAAGATGAGCTAAATAAAAAGGGTATTGATGTTGGTTTTATTGAACCTAATGAAGATCATGAATTCTTCGGATGGATCGGTATCTCTCCTGATCATTTAATTATAGATGACAATATCGTTTATATAGATGATAATGATAATGAGATTATTGAGTATGAAGGACTTTTAGAAGTAAAATGCCCTAAATTAAAAACTCATTTTAATTATATCTGTGATGACCGACTACCGAATAAGTATAAATATCAGGTACAGGCACAACTTTATGTAACCAGTCTTGATTATGTCGATTTTATGTCCTTCTATCCGTCTCAAAAAATAAAACCGTTTATTATAAGGGTCAAGAAAGATCCTATCATACACGAGTCATTTGAGGCCCAATTACGTCATTTAATTCCTTTAGTAAAGGAGAAAATTGAAATTTATAAAAACTATAATCATTTAGTATGAAAAAAATAAAATATAGAGTATGGGATAAACAACAAAAATGTTATTTATCAGAAGATAATTCTGAATATGAGGATCCTATTGCATTGAGCCCAAATGGGAATATTTTAATTAAAAGAGATAATGGTGCTTGCGGAGATCCTGAATGCTGCGGTGATTATTTAGAATATTATAGTAAACATGAAACCGGAGATCATTATATTATAAAATGGTTTATAGGTGATCAAGAAGTTGATATTTTAGAAGATAAAGAACGGCTTGACAGGCTTGAAGAAATTAAACAGGGATACGGTAAAGGTTGGGTTGTAAGATGGTCAACTACGAACCGAGGTTTAAGAATTCATGAATCAAGCCGAGATGATGCACTACCTACAATCAGAGAAGCTATTGATGATTTTTTAAATAAAAATACAAACTCAAAAAAATAGAAATTATGACAAAAGAAACACAATTATTTGATGACATTAAATTCCATGATCCAACAGTTGGAAAAGGTGGCTATTCAAGAAACCCTAAAGGTGATGTTGTAATCGTTTACAAGAAAACTAAAAAAGTAGCAAACTACATTTTAAAGATCTATCATGCCGGATTTGAAGATATTGATCGGGTTTCTATCGGATCCTCAAAAACTCATGGTATGCTCTATATTGTTCCGGATCCTAAGACCGAAAATGCATATGAGATTAAAGGATCAAAAGCATATCCCAATACGAAACTGATTTATAAAAAGAATCTTGTTGTTAGCATTCTTAATGATTTGGATTTACACCCCGGAGAAGATATGCTCATAAAAGTAAATTTCCAAATTCAGGAACGAGGCCATATTAACGGGGAACAGGTCTTTGCTTTTAAACCTATTGAAAAAGAAACCATACAGCTATGAGTGAACAAAAAACAGTATTAGATGAGGTAAAAGAGATTCTTGACTATTATTATGAAAACTCTCAGGATATAATTATTGAGGATCTTTTACGAATGCAAGATAAGGTCGCCATTTTAGGCTACAGACTTGCAGAGGAACTTGCAGAGATCCGGAAACAATATAATTGGGCTTATTTTACCCGTAAGATAGAATTCAATAAAGCTAAAAGCCATTATATCGGAGAGAGACAAATGAAGATCGGAGAAAGTGATGTTGAAGCTCATTTAGATGTAGAACAACAGCAGAAAAAAGAATTGGAGTTTGAGAATATGGGATATCAGCTTGAAAACGTTCTCCGTCAGCTTAATAAGGTTTTATCTGCTGTTCAGCAGAGAATAAGTTATCTGAAATTTGAAAAACAGCGAACCCAAAATCAAAATACGACATGATAAAAGAAAAAAATAAATTTAAGGTAACTTGGGAGAGGTATTTGAAGGTTGCTCGTAGGGCCGGAAGGAATAAGGCTTTAATTAAAAAGTTAAATAAACGGGTTCAAATACTTGAGGATATAGTTAGACGGTTTTCTTTACTTGATGATATTATGACTCTAGATGAAAATGAGATTGAGGTTAGAAAATTATATGATATATCTCAGATTGTAGCAGATTATTATATTATCTCAAAGGACTTAATTATTGGTAAAACAAATCGGGATAGAGATATTGTTTCAAAAAGGCAAGTTACCCACTATCTCGCTAAAAGATATACCAAAAACTCATTAAGTAATATCGGGAGTCGAATCGGAGGTAAAAATCATGCAACCGTTCTTTATTCAGATAAAGTTGTTAAGGATATTTTGACTTATGATAAGCAATTTATTGTAGAAATTGATGAACTTTGCAAAAGGACTGAAATATTATTAAAAGCAAAATATGGCACTAAAAATTCAGAGTATGAAGGATAAAAAGCTTGAAGTTATAAAGAAGTTTGTAAAAGTACGAACGACCTTAACTCATCAAAATATTTTACTAAACTATCTTAGAGAGATAGAAAACACGATCGAAAAAATTGATGAGATTAAACTTGATAAAGTATTTGAAAACTTCGTATATGATCTCTTAAGTGAGTCTACAGACCGTAATTATTGGAAGGAAAGATATTATTCAGTATGAAAGCTTTCTTAATGATTATACTTTTTATAGCAACTTACTTTTTTTTTACGACCGTAGCTTTATCGGTATTGCTCCTAACAGGGTGGGAACCTTTAGACGGTTGGATCTATTTATTTATTATTTTATTTAATCCGCTTCTGTCGGGTATTATATCCGTTCAGATTTTAACACAGATAGAAAATGAAATTTACAAAAGAACAACTAATCAGGAAAGCTAGGATTTATAATAAAAACATCCCTGTTTCATTTTTCGATGATAAAGATGAGAAAGATATATTATCTTGGTTACATCCGAACGATCGAAAAGAGATAAGCTTGAAATCGATTATGAAGAGTAAATATGAAAATCTCTTTTATAGTCCTAAAGGTGGCAGACCTGTTAATTTAAATTAAAAAAAGAAGATTTTAAAATATCAAAAATTTTTAGTATTTTTACAGTTCAATAACCATCACAAATGAAAAATTTAGTTAATTATTATATTTCACATATACCCGGCAAGGGCAGAATTAAGGCGGTTTCGTGATGGTTCCCGTCTTTTTTTGTTTGCGCCGGTTTTTTATTTAAAAACCTATATGGACGGTTGGATTAAATTACATCGGAAGGTTGTTGAAAATGATCTATGGTTATCAGAGCCATTTACGAGGGGTCAAGCTTGGGTTGATTTAATCTTATTGGCGAATCATAAAGACGGTTTCTTTTATCTGAGAGATCATAAAATTGAGGTTAAAAGAGGACAGGTCGGTTGGTCACAATTAAAGCTCTCTAAAAGGTGGGGTTGGTCAAGAAACAAAGTCAGAAAATTCTTAAAAGACCTCGAAAAAGGACAACAGCTTGAACAACAGCAAAGCCGTAGTACGACTATCATAACGATTAAAAACTATGAAAAATATCAGAAAAAAGGACAACAGCTTGAACAACAGAAAGACAACAGAAAGACAACAGAAAGACATAAACAAGAAAGTAAAGAAAGAAAAGAAACTATTATAGAGAGGAAGAAAAAATTTGAAGATTTTATTAATGAAACTTTAAATAAAAAGCGTCAAAAATATCTCTCGTTTAATGAAGATATAAAAGAATTTTTTGAATATTGGTCTGAGTATGGCCCGAAGGATAAAAAGATGAGGTTTGAAAAACAGACATCATTTAGTTGTGAAAGACGGCTTGATACATGGTTTAAAAATAAAAAGAGATTTAATAAAAATTATTTACAGACCGGAAATGATCAGAGTAGCTTTGATCAGGATCCAGGTTGGAATTCAAAAGTAAATTAATATGGCTAAAAAAATGAAATGGGAGAAAAAAATTGACAGGACTCGGGTTGATAATCAGCTTAAAGAGGCACAGCAAGAATGGAGAGAGGCCCGGCAGAATATATTTGAACATCGCTCTTTTATCCCCAATATCTATTATGATGATTTCTTTAAGCTTTTTAAATTAAACGCAGAGATCCTTTTATTTGAGAGGGGAGAAAAGACAGAGTATAAAATTGATGATTATAATAAGTCAGCCCTTAGTTTTATCTGTACTTATCTCCAAAAATGTGAAGGTGTTGACCATAAGAAGGGAATAATGATTGTTGGGGATATCGGAACCGGAAAAACATTAATGCTTAAGACTGCTATAAAAATCATTGAAAAACATACAATAAAAAGATTTAAGCAGCTGCATTCTAAAGAAGTTGCCGAAGCTATTAAAGAAGCTGAAAGCGGTATCCGATCTTTGAAAAAGATGCCTATGCTTATTGATGATATAGGAAAGGAGCAAAAAGAAGCTAAAGATTATGGATCTGCTTTTAATCCGATCCCGGATCTTTTCGCTTTAAGGTGGGATTTCGGATCATGGACGTTCGCTACATGTAATTATAATTTTGATGATCTTGTGAATTTTTACGGAAGATCTACAGTTGACAGAATGAATCAAATGTTTAACATAATAACTCTTAAAGGTGAATCAAGAAGAAAATAAAGGAAATATTAAATGTAATACTTGTAAGAAAATTATATATTTTAACAGGGAAGCTAGTTTTATGAAATGTTCAAGATATCCTGAAGGACATTCTAGTTTATATGTAAGCTTATGTCAGCAATATGAAAAACAAGAATTTGAAGTTGTTCATATTTTACAGGTTAAAATTGAATCTTGGCTTAAGTGGTCATATGAAACTTTCGGTAAAACAGAATATATGCATATATCAAAAGCTTATCATTTAAAAGAGGAAGTCGATGAGCTTATTAAATCATTCAAAATGATGGAAGATCCGGGAGAGGAAATTGCTGATTGTTTTATATTGCTTATGACAGCAGCTTTCCATTATGGGTATGATCTTGAAAAGATAGTTAATGAATGTGATAAGAAGTTTGAAATACTTAAAAAGCGAGATTGGAACAAACCTGATGAAAACGGAGTTGTAAGACATAAAAAATAAGGTTTATGAAGATCAAAGAATTAGACATAAACGATGTTTTTTTAACGGATACATGTCGTTCTTTTATCTTCTTAGGGAAATATACCCCGAAAGAAATAAAAGCCGATAAAGAGCTTAAAAATCGATATAAGGTCAAATGTTTAAGCTCCGGAGAAATTTTCGCTTTTACAGATAGGGTTTTAATTAGAAAAAAGAAATAATGATTTAAATTAAAAAAATGAATAATAATTTGAATAGTTCATCCCATGCAAAGTGTTATTGCGGTCGATATGCTTCAATAGGAGAATGGAAAGCCAGTATTGGTTTTTATGGAGATTATAAATGCCCTGACTGCTTAAGTAGAGAGCTTGAAAAACAGGTACAAGAAATTTTACAAAATAGGAATAAAAAATATGGAATCAAAAAAGTTTAAATCGGGAGTATTCAGCCTCGGAAAATGTTTAGTATTTGTTGCTATAGAAAATGGTCTATGGCATTTATCAATTAGCCGGAAGGATAGGAGCCCAAATTATGAAGAAATAAAAGAGGCCCGTTATAAATTTATTCCTGATGAGGTTTATATGGCTCAGATCTTCCCCCCGAAAAAAGAATTTGTTAATGTAATGCCTTTTTGTCATCACTTATGGGAAATAAGACACGATACAGAATAGGAGCAAAATACAGGTATCCGGATCAGAGAAGGTTTTTTAAATTAAAAGATGTTAAAAAGAATATTCTCGGAGATCCTATTGTATTTTATTTTGAATGCGGTCATTGGTGTACAGATCTTATTTTTATAGATCTTATTGAGTCCGGAAAAAAATATCAAGTTAAAGATGATAATCAATTAAGCTTATGGAAGGAATAAATGAATCAATAGAAAGATTTATAGCGGCTAAATTAATTGTAAACGGTATAATTGAAGACTATGAAATTATCAAGGGTAAAGAGTTTGCAGTCCGTATTATAATTAAGGATAAAAAAAAACAGAATAGTCTTAATAAATTTGTTAATTTCTATATTAAGAGAATCTTATTTGAATATAAGATTTTGAAATTAACTGATGAGTTAAATAATGCAGTTAAAGAGAAGTATAAAACATGGAAGCAATTCAACGAAACTGTTGGCAAAACATGGAGAAATAAACCGACAACCATAAAGGAGATTGAAAAAACAACGAAAACGTTAAATTATTTAGATAGGGAGATTCTTATAATTGAAAAGAAGTATATCTCAGATGTCAAATTATATTTAAATAAGCTTAAAATTAAAAAATAATATGCTGTATAAGGGACAAGAAAGAATGATCGAAAAGTATGAACTTAAGGAATTTACTGAATGGGTGCAAAAAAATTTCTTTGGCACACATTGTACTCTTGCTGTTATTCCTGTAGAAAAATTGAATTTTTCAAATATTGACTTACTTATATTTTGGAACTAATGTTAAGAAAATTTGAATTATATTTTGAAATATTCGGAAAGTATATGAAAACGAAAATTACTGCCGAGAACGAAAAGGATGCTGCTGACAAGCTCCGAGAAAAGATTAAGATACATAAAATTGTTGATATAAAAACGAATCAAATTTTAAATATTAAGATATGAAAAAAATCAGCCCGAAATGGGATCTTGAGAAATGGAACCCATATAAAACTAATAAATGGGTCATTAAAATTTTATGGCTCATAATTCTAATTCTTTTAACAATTTATATATTTATATTATGAAAACATGGCTTTATAATTTATTAATAATACTTATTACAGTAGCTATCTTTGCGTGGGCTACAAAAAGAGGGTGTAATATGTACAAAACTCTTGATTTGATGAAAAGTAACCAAGAGCAACTTTTAAAGGATCTTCCCGATCAAAACCTTTTTATGACAAAGAAGGAATTTAAAGATTATCAGAAACAAATGAATGATTCTTTATTTAAAAAACTTAAAGACTCTTTAAATATCGGTTTTAGGAATATTACAAAGACAATAAACCACCGGTATAGATATACTTATGACACAACAAAAACGATTCTTATACGCTATGAAAACACCCCGGATTTCTATTTTAAAAAAGACCTCGACTCATGTCTGTCTATTAAAGGGCATATTGACCTTGCCGATAGTACGATTTATTTTGATGAGGTTGCTATTGATTATAATTCTAATACGATCTATTATTTTAAGCGTAAAAAGCTCTTGGGATTTATACCTCTCGGTCGAAAACAGTTTTATACAGTTACAGAAAATAATTGTTCAGGGCAGGCAGAAACAAGATCTATAGAAATAATTAAATCAAAATGATATGAAACTAAGAGGGTATGTTGATCGGGACCCGTAACGTGCGGTAAAAACAGAGTCTTTATTACCCTCTTTTAAACACAATAACATGAAAAAACTAACGATAGAACATTTAGCACCTTATTTGCCGTATGAGTTGAAAATTATATTAGATGAAGACTTAAAAGAATTAGATAAGTATAAACCATATCAATTTATTTTGATGGGGTTAGGCGAAGATTCTGCAATAATAAATAACGATTCATATTGGTTAAATGAAGTCAAACCTATCTTACACCCTTTATCCGATCTTACAAAAGAGATAAGCGAGGGAAAGCCGAAATATTTTCCTATGTCAATTACTATGGAATATATAAAAAGCAATAAAGACCTATTAGATTTACCTTATAATGAAGTAAACTATTTAATACGAAACCATTTTGACGTCTTCGGTTTAATCAAAGAAGGTTTAGCAATAGATATAAACACAATTAAATAAACATGAGAATTTTAGAAAAATATTTTACAGATTCAGAGGTGTACGAGGCACAAAAAATATTATCGGAAGCAAGGGAAAGCAATGAATGTTTAGATTATCTTATGAGAGAAATGAGACAAAAAATATCAAAATTACAGAGACAGAATAGAGAGTATCAAAGTTTAATATCTAACATCGAAGATGAAATCGAAAAAATTAAATAAACATTAAGATATGGAGATAAAAATAACAAAGGCTCAATTAAAAGCAATTATAGAAATGACAAATGATGTATCTGCAATGATTGGATGTGGTGATTATGACAAGATGTGGAAAAAGTATATTAGATTGATAGACAAGATGCTTAAGAAAAATGGATTCAAAAGAGATTTTAAATAAACCGTTATGAATAAACAACCATTAACCAAAACAACAATGAATAAAGAAATAGAAAAAGTTGAAGACATAAAAGAAGATATTGAGATGATTAAATCAGAATTAAAAAAAAGAGGTCTATTATATTTTGAAACCGAACTGAATTTAATCAATGTAAAAATTGAATCACTTTTACAATCTTTACAATCAACAGAAGAAAAGGAAGAGAAAGAAAACAAGGGAATTTGTAGGGGTGGTCATTTAGAAGATGGGACTTGTACAAAATGGATAGGTAGCTGTAAAAAAGGAAATTGTGATTATTATATTTAACCACTAAATAATAAGACAATGGGTATAAAAAAAACTGAATTAATAAAAATGACTTGTGATAGATGCGGTATTGAAACTGACCAAAGTCATTACAAGTATGAAATAAAGAAAATACAATCTTTAAAAATAGAATTAGCCGGTCTGTCATATGGTGGTGATTGGGGCGGTTCAACTATTGACTATATTAAAAATAAATGGTATTGTAATAAATGTACTCAGGGATTAATAGATTATCTAACTTTAAACAATAAGACATGAACGCAAAAGAGACCTTTAAAGATATAAAATATTACGAAGGTTACTACCAAGTATCGGATCTCGGTCGAGTCAGATCTTTAAAAAGGACTATTATTGATAAAAACGGTATCCGGATCCGGATAAAAAAGAAGATCTTAAAGTTATCTATTGAGGCCCGAACCGGATATTTAAAAGTCAATCTTTGCAAGAACGGGAAAACTAAAACAAGGTATGTTCATAAATTAGTTGCTCAAGCATTCCACGATCATAAACCAAACGGGTATAGGAGAATAATTGATCATAAAAATGCTATTAAAACAGATAATAGGGCGATTAATTTACAAGAAATCTCTCAGTCAGAAAATATTAAAAAATCAAAGGCCGGTTATATGGAAAGCTCCGATAACTGTCCTTTTTAAATTAAAAATATGGGACTAAACAAACAATCAGGTAATATGTATGACTTCGTTACTCATACATGGAATACAATAAAAGGTAAATGTTTTCACGATTGCTCTTACTGTTATATGAAACGGTTTGATAATCAAAAAGACATCCGATTTGATGAAAAAGAACTAAAGACTGATTTAGGACAAGACAATTTTATCTTTGTCGGATCATCAAACGATATGTTTGCTGATAATATCCCGGATGAATGGATTAAAAAAACTTTAGATCATTGCTATAAATTCGATAATAAGTATCTGTTCCAAACAAAGAACCCAAGAAATATAAGAAGGATTTTAGTAGAAAAGAGTCATGTATGTGTAACAATAGAATCTAATAGATACTATGATCATATAATGAGAAATTCACCAAACCCAAACCAGAGATTTATAGATACAAGATTAATAAGACATCCTTTATATATCACAATTGAGCCTATAATGGATTTTGACTTGCATTTCTTTTTAAAAATGTTAGAATCTACAGGGCCAATACAAGTTAATATCGGAGCAGCAACCGGCGGACACAATCTCCCGGAACCGCCAAAAGAGAAAATTCTTGAATTAATAAAGGGGCTTAAGACGTTTACTAAAGTACATTTAAAATCAAATATTAATCGTTTAATTAAATAAGCATGGTAAATAAAGTATTATTAATAGGGCATGTCGGGAATGATCCTAAATATAAAGCGCTAAATGATCAAACAAGTGTAGCTAATTTCAGCCTTGCTACAGCCGAAAGATATAAGAATAAAAACGGAGAGAAGGTTGAAAAAACAGAGTGGCATAATATAGTTGCTTGGAAAGGGCTTGCTGCTCTCTGCCGAGACTATGTCTATAAGGGGCAGAAAGTCTTTATTGAGGGAAAATTGACTTATCAAAAATATACTGATAAGAATAATATCGACCGGATTGCTACGAAGATAATTGTTACTGATATAACGTTTTTAAGCCCCAAGCCCGGAACCGATGGAAGTAAACCGGCTAAGAAAGTAGAGAAGCAATCAATTGATGATGTCCCGGAAGATCTTAATACAATACCAGACGGTGATATGCCATTCTAAACTAATAAAGGGTTGTTTATACAGCCCTTTATGTTTTAATATCTTAAAATAAAAAGCCAGAAATATTTTTTTATTTAAAAAAGTTTTATATCTTTACCCTATATTTAATAATAAAAACTTTTGAAAAATGGAAAAAAAATCGTTAACATTGACATCGGACTATGGTATAATCACCGTAACAAAAGATTCTACCGGAATAATTTTTAACTTACCTTCAACCTTCCCATCTAGTCAAAGAGGGTCCCGTTTAAAGAGAATTAAAAAGAAGTATTCTAAAGAGATCTCGGAATTTAGAAAAGGAATTAAAAAGCCTATCCCTAAGAAGAAAGTAAAAAAAGAAGTAAAGGAGTTTTCTAATATCTTTTACTTTACTAACCTAAGAAAAGAAGAAATTAAAAAAGCCCGGCTTGAAATAAAAGCCCTTTTAGATCCTAATTTTAAATCTGAAACCGGTTTAAGTATTAATAAAAGAGAGGCCCTTGCTGAAAAGAAAGCTAATTTTATTCTTGATAAGTACGGAATTGATTTGCTACCTAAAAAAGCGACTTCTAACGGTCTTGATAATACCGGTATAGAATATAAAAACTATCTAACTAAGTAATCTTTAAAACTATTTCCTTAGATCCTATTTTTTTAATAGGGTCTAAACTTATTTAAAAACTTAATATTATGTACAGATTTATAAAAGAAAATACTTGGCTCCCACGAGTAACAGATTTTGGTTGGGGAAACGGATATGTTAAAACTTAAAAAATAGAAATCATGACAGTAACAGACTATAAAAAACAACTTAGAGAAGAGTTAAACTGCGAAATACAAGTTGTAACTCAATTAACAGAAAAGGTTTCTTTCGGAACTTACGGAATTGAAACTTGTAACTTATATAGACCGGGTAAAGGCTATCTTACAATATTAGTACTAGAATATAAGAGAGTAAAGAATGATGATGACTTTACATTAATAAATGTATATAATCGACTTACCGGGAATAATGCTAAAGAAGATGCTGAAAATATTATCAAAATTAAGAAGTTATGAAAACAATACAATTAGATTTTAATGAAAGATTCTCTCTTGAAAATGTTGTCGAGACTATTTTAGATGAGAGTTATACTGCTGAAAGTGAAACCGGAGAAATAAACTATTTTGTAATGATAGGAGATCAGCTTTTATGTATTGGTAGATTAGATGATTTTGAAGCATTAAATAGTTCATATAAAAAAATAATATCATGACAGATACAGAATTAAATAACTACTTACATAGTATAGACAGCGCAGATCAGGATAGAGCAAGTGCATCTGAAATATGGCAAGATATTTTTGAAATAAACCTTGCTCAGGGATACAGCTATAATGTATCCGAATTGGAGTCTTTAATTAAAAAAGATCTCCTTTTAACAGATCCTAAGATCAGGATATCAATTGAAAATGATAAGATCTTTATTCAAATTGACGGAATAATTCATTATTCTTGGCTTATAAATGAAGACAACCCCTATGATGTTTGGAATATATTAAGCTCTAAACAGTATGAGAAAATTAATAATGCTATAATTGAATTTGAGGATCAAATTGAAGAGTTATGAAAATACTTAGCCCGGAAGAATGGATAAAAGATTATCATCCTGATCCTGATAATATACATGAATGTGTACAAAATAGGATTACTGAAAAATGGTCTTATCCGATTAAAGAAGAAACAGCATATAAATTAATGCAACAATACGCCGATTATGTTCATGCTGAGAAGATGAAAGAAATAATGAAATGGTTATCTGAAAATTGTTTTTGTCCTCAATCTTATGGTTTTGAAGGTCCTGACACTTTCCCCGGTTGCGGTGAATGTATAATTTGTAAATCTGAAAAAATATATCCGACATGAAAATAAGAGAGATTTTAAAAACACTTGTAGAGGCTGAAAATTATGCTGAGGTAAGAGTGACAGTTCCCGATAACTTTATAGATTTTATTAAAAATTATATGAAGAGAGATTATGAGTACATTAAAGAGAAGGAAGAAATATATCAAGAATTAAAAGAACTTTTAAATAATATTAAAACTTAATATCATGACAACAACAAATCAAGCAGACTTCTATTTCCCTGTTGAGGTGATAGATAACGAACACAAAACAAACCCTGAATATTCAAAGATCATTAAAGCCAACATAAAAGGCTACGAATGGCATTTGAATTATTGCTCTCCACGATATGAACTCGTTAAAAATGAAGACATTTTCCCGAATATTGAAGATGTCCTATCAAGCAATAATATCTCTTATGAGGCATCATATAAGATGATAAACCGAGTTCGATTCTATGCCGATTATATTTTAAACGATGATGATTTCCTTCATACTATAGAAGGAACAAATGACAAAATCTATCCTAAATTATCAGTACAGCATTCTTATAACGGAATGACCAAGTATGCTATTAATTTCGGATATTTCCGTTTAATATGCTCTAATGGTCTTGTTATTCCTATTCAGGAGATGAAAAAATATAACCTTAGTATTATAGGAAAACATACGGCCCAAATATTAAGCTCCTTTAATAAACTTGATGAGATGCTAAATAAATTCGTTGATAAGAAGCAACAAATCGGTCTTGCTATTACTGCTAAATATAAGCAGCTCACTGATGTTTGGGTAACAAAACCCGAAGATCGATTAAAAGAGATCCTTGAAGGAACTAAGATCCGAGCAGTCGAAAATAAGAACTTTAATACAGTCGATCATATCATGAATATAGTTATCGGAGAGGCCAATAATCAGGATCTCGGTTACGGGGGAAAAATTAATGATTGGCTTATCTATAACGGGATAAATCAGTACATTAATGATGATGACAGATATAAGTCGGCCCCTGAGACAAGAGCAAAGAAGGATCAAGAAGTTTTATCATTTATGCTTTAAATAATCGTTTCTGAGCGACTTTCTCCCGGATTAATAGTAAGATACTCTTTGCCGGGAGAAACACTCGGAGAGCTAAAATTTGATACTATGGATAGTAAAAAATTGTATTTAATAAAGCTAATGAAAGATAAAAACGGAAATTTCCTCTGTTTACACCAAAGAGATGTTCTCGGGGAACAATATCAGGTAACGATAAATGATTCTGATCCTAAGATTTTTAATAAATACGGAGATGCCGAAGATTTTTATTATAGCTTAATAATGTTTGACATTAAAAGATTTTTAAATAAAAAATAACCTATGGATTTCGAAGTCTTAATATTTATTATCTACTTTATTTGGCTTTTGGGCCTCTTTATAATTAATTTAAAATATAATAAAAAACGAAAAAAGAATGGAAAATATTTTAGAATTTCTAACAGGAAAAAAGATCAGGGTGATAACAAAAAAGAAGAAATATCGGAATGAGAGGTATTTTTATGAGCCCGATATTGTTCCTCTTATGGAGCAATATACAAATGAAAGAATCTCGGAAATAGAGATATGTTGTAATTGTGGTCAGACATCGAATATCCCTTTTAAATGGCCGACAAATTCATGCTGCCGATTTATGAATAGAGTATCTTTGAAAGATTATGCAAAGCTTTCTATTTATAGACCATATGACGAGTGGATTGAGATTATAAAATTATATGATCGCTCCCTTAAGTGGTCTAAATTCCAAAGGTTTTTAATTAAAACTTTTAAGATATGAAGGAAGTTATATTTGAAGACCTTATAATTGAGGTGACAAGACGCTGTAATCTTAGATGTGATCATTGTTTAAGAGGGGAGCAAGAAGATATTGATATTGCAGATGTTTATTATGATACTGTATTTGCTAAAATCGATTATATAGAAACCCTAACTTTAACGGGGGGTGAACCATCTCTCGTTCCTTATAGAATAAGAAGGATATTAAACTCGCTTATACATAACAAGGTTGAAATAGGATCTTTCTATATTGCTACTAATGCCTATGATATACACGATGAATTTATAAGAGTCCTTATGGATTTATATTTATATAGCAATGATCGTGATATGTGCCGAGTTGATATTTCAAATGACTATTTTCATGATAATAATTTTCATGAATCAGAAAAGTTAATGATGTTTAAATTTGCAGGGAATAAGTATAAAGATAGCGGACATGATTACTATAATTTTCAGAATATCATCAATGAAGGTTTTGGTTCAAATGTTTCTATTCCCGGACGAAGTTATAATGCACATTGCCTTTTTGTTGAAGAGGAAGATGATATGATAAAATTTCATGGCGAAGTAATCTATCTAAATGCAGAAGGGAAGATATTAATCGGTTGTGACTATTCCTATGAAAGTCAACGGTATAATGAAATATGCTCTTATAACGAAGATATATTAAAAGAATTAAAAGAAATAATATTTAAAACTCAAGAAAATGAAAATTAAAAGAATTCAAGTTGAAAATTTTAAAGCTATATCAAGTCAGGATATAAGCTTTGACGGTTGCTCCGCTATTATAGTCGGAGGAAATAACAAAGGCAAATCATCTCTCTTAAGAGGACTAATCGATCGGTTCCGGGGGGAGAAACCCGAAATGATCCTTAAAAAAGGCGAAAAAGAGGGTTTCTTTTTTATGGAACTGACTGACGGTTCAAAAATAGAGTGGAACTTTGCTAAAACAGAAAGATTTAAGTATATAACAAAGGAAGGTTGGGAAGTTAAATCGGCTGTTCTCTCAAGTATAGGTAAAAAATATTTTGGATCCGGTTTTGATATTGACACCTTCTTAAGATCCGGCCCGAAAGATCAGCTTAAAATGTTACAGGATCTTGTAGGGCTTGACTGCTCTAAAATTGATCATGATTATAAAAATATATTCGATAAACGAAGGGATCTTAAAAGAGATCTAAAGAATTTGGAAGCAGCACCGATATTTGAACCTGCTTTCGTTCAGGAAATTAGTGTTACGGAACTCGAAGAAAAGCTTGAAAGGATTAAGCTTGAGAATGTAAAAATTAAAGAAGATTGGCAAGCGAAAAATAAGCAGCACCTTGAGGATCTACAGGTTTGGAATAATACCCAAAGAGAGATAAATGACAATCATAGGGAAGCATGGAATGCAGCGAAGGAAATTGATAAACTTGCCGGTAAATGGGGGTTTTTAGACTTTATTGATAAAAATAAGATCCTTAATCAAATTAATAATTCTTATATTATTCGGGATCTAAAACAAATTGAGTCTCTCCCTGAACCGGAATATATTAAAACAGAAGAATATCAAAAATTGATAGATGATGCAAGAGAAACTAACCGAGATGCCAAACTTTATAAAGAAAGGAAAGTTGAATATGAAACTTGGAAGAGAAGAAAACAAAATTTTTCTACCGAGATTGAAGAGTGTAATTTGATCCTTAACAGGCTTGAACTTGAGAAAAAAGATCTTATTTCAAAAGCTAATTTTCCGAATGAGTTTGAGATTAAAGAGGAAGGAATCTATTACGAAGGCTTTCCGATTTCTGATAATCAGATAAGCTCATCAAGTAAATATATCGCAGCTTTAAAACTCGGCTCTCTCGCATTAGGAGACCTTAGAGCGATTTATTTTGATGCTTCCTATCTAGATAAACAAAACCTACAGAAAATTCAGGAGTGGGCAGAAAAGAGCGATTTACAACTATTAATTGAAAGACCCGACTACGAGGGGGGTGATATTACTTATGAAATAATTCAGGAAAATGTTTGATTTTAATAAAAAGTTATAAACGATTTAAAATAAAAATAATGGCAAACAGAACACTTCCTCAATTCCCGGTTACGGAAATCCGGGAAAGTAAGTTTGAGCTTGAATATATTCTTAAGAGAATAAGTGCGAACGGTACAGAAAAAATGCCTAATATGAATGACCCTTATCTTGAATTGATCTTAAGATTAGGGAATGAAATTCAGAAACTACAAAAAGAGGTTAAAGAATTAAAAGAACTTTTATGAAAAGATTTTATTTAAAAATATACTTTGAGATTATACCAAAAAAAGGGATCTTAAAAAGATTAAGAAAACAGCTTGTAACTGTAAACCGTATAATAAAAGCCGATAGAGCAATTGAGGCTAGAATAGAGGCAGAAAGTTATTTTAATCTGATTTTAATCCCAAAGTATCATAAATATAATAGTAAATTAATTCATGTCAAATTTTTAAATTAAAAATTATGTATAGAATAATTAATTTTGGCAGTAAAGATTACGCCGTTAAACTAATGACATCCGGAAGGGATGCAGAAGATGAATTCGATGAAATGCAAACATTTTTTGATGAGGATGGTCAGGTTGAAATTCGTATAGTTAATACCTTAGAAGATGTTGAAGAAATGGGGGCTGAATTAGTAATCAGAGATTATGAATAATGCCTCTTACAGATACATATAAACTATTCGTAAAAGTAAAAAATTACAAGCCCATTGTTCAAAAATCGGGAAAAAAGAAATGGAAACCGGGAAAAGGTATCTATGACCCCGATAAGATTAACAATAAGCTATTCCCTTCAAAAAAATCAAAGGAGTAATTTTGATATATTAAAAAGAAATTCATATCTTTGTCATTCGATGTTAACGTAGCCCGGTTTTTTATTCCATATTAAGTTTTTAACCGGGCTTTTTTAAAAACTAGGATATGAAATTATCAAAATTGAAACTTAATCCGGACAACCCTCAAGTGTTCGGAGATCTTGAAAAACTTAAAAATTCAATAAAAGAATTTCCGAAAATGATGAAACTGAGGCCATTGGTTTATGACCCGGCAACAGGTTATGTCTTAGGGGGAAATAAACGCCTTGTCTGTCTCCGAGAATTAGAATTTAAAGAGATTCCCGATGAATGGGTCCGGTCAGCAGATGAACTTACCGAGGAAGAAAAGAAAAGATTTATAATTGCCGATAATCTCTTGTGGGGAGAATTCGATTGGGATAAATTAAAAGACGAATGGGATATTGATGAACTTGAAAATTGGGGTTTGGATGTTCCTAATTTTGATGCTTCTGAGGATGAATGGCAGGGGATGCCTGATTTTGATA
>Ga0180437_10004115_pt1 | contig 20978 bp, 26 predicted proteins | sample SS_ome_4_FD_132410 | JGI IMG/M metagenome (GOLD analysis project Ga0180437, IMG submission 132410) | Hypersaline lake sediment archaeal communities from the Salton Sea, California, USA - SS_3_D_1 metaG | ecosystem: Environmental > Aquatic > Non-marine Saline and Alkaline > Hypersaline >...
ATCGCAAGCTGTAAAAAACAGCAACGGAATGTTTTTGATTTTATCCATGAATCTGTTATTGCTCATTGGAGCAACAAAAGATATCCATCGTTAACGTGTCAAAAACTGTGAACGGTTACGAAAATTCTTTCTTTAATCTGAAATCCCAACTTAAATTGTACTACAATCTAGAAAAACACTCTGATGCAAAACTTATGACTGTCGAATACATACGTTAGCCAACTAAATCACTTATACTCTCAAAAAACTCTGTCCCTGTGGGTTGCGTTCCTTTTTATGGCAACCATTTATTTAAATTACATATATTCAGAAGCAAATCTGATTAACCATGATGGTTATTATCAATAAATTTGCATGTTCTGAAAATTTTCATGAATAAATGATAAAATCTTCTTGATGAAAATGCTAAGTTCATACTTTTCTTAGAACTAATTTTTATAGTGTTACTGGTATAGCCTGAGAATTCGTCATTTAGATATGGGGCTTGCAACCGCAGACCATTTTCAAGTGTGGTCTGAATGACTAACAAGTCGCCCTTATTTTTCAAGAACTCGGCTCCATTTTGGTCCAAAATTACGCGGCTATCAATTTGGCTTGGCAAGCGTAAAGCTACTCTGCCGGGCAGATTAGTTTTTATACTGCCTTGCAAGATATCCACACTCGGTCTTTGCGTCGCCAAAATCATCACTATACCGATAGCTCTTCCCTTCTGGGTCAATTTTAAAAGTAATTTTTCAAAAATCTTGTCGCCTGCGGAAGCAAAAACTTGAACCTCATCAATTATGACAACAAGGGCAGGTAGAATTTTATCCCATTTTCGTTTTTTCGCAAGCATTTTATCGTTGTAAGCCCAGATATCATAAGTACTTGCTTTCTTAAAAGCCTCAACTCTTCTGTCCATTTCCTGGGTCAGCCATTGTAAGGTGGTTATCGTTTCTTCCATTTCTGTAACCACTGGGTGTAATAAGTGCTTTATACCATTAAAGATACAAAAATCTAAACCTTTACCATCTATGACTAAAAGTTTGACATCACGAGGCGAACATCCCAGAGAAATGCCCGCGATAATTGCTTTAATCAGATTACTCTTGCCAGAGCCGGTAGCGCCTCCAATCAATTGATGTTGACAGGTTGCCAGATCAATAACTACAGGGTTACCCAGATAGTCTTCGCCGAGGACGCATGGGATTCTGTAATTACCAGATTTGATTTTTTCTATAAATGGCTCTATTCGAACCATTCCGGAATTCTTCTTGGGAACAATGACTGCGATTTGGGATGTATCAGGAACCGGGGCAACCACAGAAATTCCAGAGGTTTTAAGCGCCATGTCCAGAATTTTTCCAAAATTACCATTGAGTTTAAAAATATCTCCCAGATTTTCCTCGCTTAACTCAAACAGATAAGCTTCCGTCCTTGTAGCCTCAATCTTTTTTACAAATGAAGCTTTGATATTCTTAATTTCAAGCTGCTTCAATATCTTCTGGACATTACTCTTGCGTGTATCAGAAGTAGCCCAAGCGTGGTGCACCGGTTGAATAGCTGACTCAGCAGTCTCTGATGAATCAGACATAGGCTTATCTATTTTGCTATCTGTAGTATTCAGCAGCATCTGTTACAAATATCCTTAAAATTTTTATACTTGTTTAATCCCAATGAGCTATTAGAAAGACTAAGCTATATGAACTTTTCGAGCGTTTTCTCGTTGCCAGACTCTTTGTCAGAGAATAAGGTATCTGATAACCATAATTTAGAGGGCCACCACCAAGATAGGCAGCTATAACAGGATCTTTGGGGCGACATACCAAACGTTTCAGTTCACTGAACGAACGTATTGCTTTACCCTGATGAAATACAGGCTCAAGATAAACTACTCTTTGCCAGTATTGTTTGGTTTCATCCAGTGCACGTAAAGCTGAAACAGGAATCCGTGAAACTACGGTTTCAAGAGAAGCAATCCGAAATACAACACGTCCCTTCAAATTCCGACTATGCAGGTTAAGCGTAACATAATGGTGTTTTGTCCCAACTTTCTTCCGCGGTTCAATAACATCCGCCAAAGCAGAAGTAGGCCAACCCATCAGTTCTGCAAAACGAATTGATAACCTCCTAATGACATCATCAAATACATTAATAGCCTGTGGAAAAAGCTTTAAGCCTTCTGCTGTATCGATAAGATCACGTTCTTCTTCTGTAAGTAATTCATCTACTGCGTTCCTAAAATCTTCTTTTGTATGCGATTTCAAAACCTTTAATATAATTGTACTTTCTTCTGAAACTTTCGAGTTATCTTTTGCAACATTCATCGGGTGTTGCTTTATTGGAAAAGTTTTCAAGCCTTCCATGGTCGTTCGTCTCCTTTCTTTTCTTGAGTATTTAACATCTTTTTCTTTACACAGCACATAATTGCATAAACTACCTAACTAAAACTATTTTACAACCTGCTCAGAGTATCAAGTTTTGCACCAGTTGGAACATATTGTACCAACAAGGGTTTCAGTGTGAATATCCACATTTTGAATGTCTATTCTTTGACACACTTCATAAATCCACTCTTTTTAACAATAGGCTCATCCCTCATAGTTGCGATCTTCTCCAGCATCTCGACCAATTCCTTAAGTTTCGGGATTACATCATGCAAAATAAGTTCTGAAATCCGGCATGATGGATTCGTTTCCACAGGATGGACCGTCAAAGAAAATCTGAGTCCTGCAAGAATACGCTGAAGTGCACACCAGGAAATGCCTCTCCGACCACATTCAACAAGAGAAATCATTTTGGGGGACAAACCGCATATATCTGCCAAACGGGCCTGAGACAACCCACGTTGTCGTCTGGCTGCACGAACAATATCACCCACATGTTCTATCTGATCCAGGTAGATGTAGTTTTCTAAATTGTGTTTATGAATATCCATCTTTATTTTGAACGTGAAAATTCGATATGTGCTACTGAAAGCAGCAGCACAGTAAAAATAAATAAAACATAATCTTCATTCCTGAACGCAGTAACACCCATTCCCAATGCAGAAATTCGTGATGAAGCTAACATAACCCGATTGATTCTCATGTAACCCAAGTTTTTTAATAACAATACCGATTTTAGGATGCGCCCTCCATCGAGCGGCCACAGTGGTAAGAGATTCAAGCATCCTATCCAGATGTTTGCCTCCGCTACAGCATTGACGAAATCTGAATTACTTAAATATGAAAGTATTCCAGCAACTGCAAAATTTGTGAATGGACCAGCGATAATTACCAGGATATCATTTTTTGCAGATAAGGTCTCTGATTGCTTGGAAATTGTACCTCCCATGAACGGATAAATAATTATGCCATGCACCTTCCTCTTGAGAATTACGGCTACCCCGGCGTGTCCGATCTCATGCAGGAGAATACTGACAAATATGGTTATAAGGAAAAACAGAAAGAGCAGTTCTCTCCATAAGTCTGGCCATGGCTTCGAATAATCTACATTTCGAGCTAAGCCGTAGATGGCAAAGAGCAACAGCGCCAGATATACACTGTAATGCACTCTGACAGGAACGCCAAATGGCTTTCCAAGGCCATGCGAAAACTTCTTTCGAGAATTCCAAAACTCTTCTGATTTCATTTTATGCAGCCTATTTACATTCGTTTTTCTGACAAAGATCTGTATGCTTCCATTTTGCTTTCCCAGCAATGGGAGTCTATTTGCCCATATTCCATGCAATCTACGCTCCAGAAATCATGCCACCATTTCCAGACTTTCCGTAAAACTTTCATGGCTGCCTATCCTTATTACTTGAGACGTTAATAGCGTACTTCGATTCAATAAAAGATTGAGATGGGGTATCGACCTTCGAAACCAGTTTGTTTTTATCTATACAGTCCTGAACCGATTTCATTTGACTTTTCAGATATGGGAATATTCTTCCCTGCTCAAAAAGTCCTTGGCTTACTGAGTCAAACCTTGGATTCTCTGTCAGATATGCAATGCAGCAGAGAACCATCAATCCGATAAGCAGCCCGGAGAGCAACTGTATAATCCACTTGAACGATCCTAACAGTCCCAAGATGACAAAGAAAAGAACAATTCCTATAGCGACATAATCACTTATCTGCATTTTCGTTTCCTCCTTTCTCGCTGGATTTATTTTTAACATCAGCTCTATATTTTGTCGTGAGCATCGCATCTCTTGTTTCGACGGCTTTTTTGCAGATGTTATTGAGATGTCCTATTACATCACGCAATTCTTCCGTATTTTCCTTTACCTCAGCCTTATCCATATCCTTCAATATTGTTTCAGGTTGTTCCGTCGGTTTTACAGGGTCTGGATTTTTTACAGGCTCTTTGACCACAGTATGTGACTCTGCCTGCTTGCTTTGGGACTTTGTGCTATCTTTTGAAGTGCTTGTTTCGTCGCTCTTCTTTGAGTAAACTCCTGATATTATGCTCAGCACAATCACTACAATAGCCAGTGCGATTAATATATTTTTCATAACTTGTTTCCTTTCCTGAATAGTTACGATTGTCTTTTTCACAAAAAAAGCTTGTCTAAGTCGTGAATAGCCTCATAGCTTCTTATTTTCCATAGAACATAAGGCTGATGAGTGTGGCTATGCACAAAATTGTAAAAACGCCGTTCATATTTGTTTCCTTTCTTAAGCCGGTACAATTTTTGTTATTACCAGTTCAAAACCACTGTCATTTGGAATCAGTTTCGCTTCCATGTATGAAACATCAGAACACTTCAATTTATGACTGATCAAAGCTTGCTTCTGAGTTTCAACCCATCTTTGGTCGATGGAGGCTGGAACTACTATCCAAAAATACCTGACGGTATCAGGACACTGGCTTAGTATCCCGGAACCGAAAAAGTGTGCATCGATAGTTCTGACTCGGTTGCTGTAACTGCTTAGTCCACCTTGGAATCTGCCGATGATGATATCTCTTTCAAAAATCAATTCGCCTATCGGTTTATTGCCGCTGTTGACAGGCAGCACCTTTAATCCCAAGTTTTTCGCTGCGTCTATAAGATGTTCCGGGCTGTCCCATACAAGCCTAAGGGTCGGCAGTGAATCTTCATCAATTTCATCTGCATAATCTCCTATCCTCTCGGCAGTTTCAGGGCTTTTCGCCTTTACGACTTCCCGAAACTTTTGCGTTACAGGTTTTGGTAAACTCACATCTTTGACCGATTTAGCTTCCTCTTGTTTGATTTGTTGAGTATCCTGCGGGACAGGTAACTCTATACGTGCTATCTGCTGCTTTTCCGCGTTGTTGTTTGTGGTAGCTGCGCTATCTTTGCGTGGACCAACAAACAAGGTCGCATGAACCAGCACTGACACAATAAGTCCGATTAATAAACTGCTTTTAGACATAATTCACCTCGCTAATTTAAACTTTCATTTATCTCGTTGACTTCTATTGAAACCTGGGCATTTGCCTTTGCCAGCAAAGCGATGATTCTGACCGTTCTTTCAGTAGGAAGGGCTTTTTGCACCCGTAGAACAATCTTCTGATTAGCTGCTGCTTCAGTCAGTTGCTGTTCGGAAATGGACTGTCCATCGAAAACCATCTGGTTGTCTGTCAAAGAAAGTATCTTGAATTTATCGTGCCGTACCACGGCGGAGCCTTTTCCAACCTGTGTTACCTCAACAGGCAATGCATTTACAATTTCCATTTGAGTCATGGCTGCCAGAACACCACCAAGGCAAAGAAATACCAGGTCGCACAAAGGAAGTATGTAATTTTGTGATTTCATAAAATTCTCCGTTAATCTGAATGATTCATTAAATTTAAAACATATGACCCTGATGTGGCAAGCAGGCTGGTCACTATTCCAACACCGGTTGTCCAGTAAGCGACAGAAAGCCCATTTGCTAAAGTGCTTACCTCTACACCTTTCTGGAAGCCGCTGAATGCGCTTATGAATCCTATTACCGAACCAAAGAGCCCCAGTGTTACCGCCATCCCAGCCAGAGGATCCAGACTATCTTCCCAAGGCCTGTCGCCTGCATCGACTTCACCTCGCCGTAAAGCCAGCAGATGTCCGATTATTAAGGCAACAACCGCTATGTTTAGCAGAAACTGAGGCCAAAACAGAATTCCACACTTTTGTATTAGAAGAGTAACCATTTTTTCTCCTCCTTCTTTTTGTCATTCTGCTGCTGCGATTCCAGAGGAACTAAAGGAAGGGCTACTGTTTTGGCTATACGGCTGGCTTCTTTAGAAAAAGTATCCTTGATAATCTGTTCAGCTGGCTCAAAGACTCTTTGTCTTTCATCAGGTATTTGTTCGGTTGCTTCAGGAGTACTTGTATCAGGCATTTCCCAGCCATGCCGTAAGGACAGAATTGTAAGTCTGTTGATTGTCCTATCCCTCTTTTCTGTCAGAGCAAGAAGCCGGCTTTTTGTTTCCAGCGAGGCTGAACCGTTATCCTTCTCCTTTGCCTCTTCCATGGCCTTTTTAAGTACCTGGCTGTATTCTGCATCAATTTTGCGTATCTCACGCAAAAGGCCTTCGTAGCGAGAGCGGTCTGCACGGACATCGGCTGAATCAGCAAAGGAAATTGAAGTCCCGACCAGAACAGCTATTACCGCTATCAATATAATATTCTTCGTTTTCATTGTTATCGTCCTTTCTAATTTCATTTTGTTATTGCTTCTTATTACTGTATTCTTCAATTTTCTTATTCACTTCTGTTTCATCGAAATCAATTGACTCCATCATCTCGGATGTCTGTGCGCTGATACTGTCTGAAAGCTTTTCTGCAAGAGCGTTCATATTGCTGGCGAATGCCTCGCACTTATTATTAAGCTCAGTTAAATCACCACCTAGAACCGCGATTCCATCACCAGCAGAATTCATCTGGCCAAGAATCATTGCCAGCTTTTCAGACTCTATCAGACCTTTGAGGATATCCACATAGTTGCCAACGAATTCAGCCTGTCCTTCAAGAATGATGCGTGTTTTTTCTATTTGGAATGTACTGTTCGTCAAAGCAACCTCAAGATTAGAAAGTGCCTCGATGATCTTCACATACACAGCCTGTTGTGCAGGGCCCAAATCAATCATGCCAGCTCGTTCGGTAAGTTGCCGCAAAGCCAGAACATTTGCAAAAATCATCTTCATTCTCTTGCTTCTTTCTTCGTTCTTCTCGTTCTTGATTGTTTCCGCCAGGTTGGAAAGACGCTTGTCATAGTTTTCAAGAGATTTCCTAACCTTCTCGGATGGTTCACCGGTATTGGTACGTGCAAGCATTATTCTGACTTTTTCTATGGTTTGCCCGATTGCTTCCTGACCCTTCCATAACGGATCGGTTATCTCGGACCAGTTGTCAGTAAACCCATCCATCTCATTTCTCAGTTCTTCAAGAGCCTGGACCAGTTTTTCCTTGTCCACTTCTTTTTGCTCCAGAAGATTGTTGACGGCTTCAAATTTCTGCATTAGCTGGCTTCGGTTAATCCTTTCCGAGATTGGAGTAGTGGCTTCGTCCAATGAAGCTTTTAATTTTTCAACATTGATTATCTGTTCTCTGTCAGTGGTGCCGCTTGCTGCCAGAAGGCATTGGCTTGATGCCGACAAGACAAGCAAAAGGCAAATTACTATTTTATGTTTGTACAAATTCATAAATCTGCTCCTTAAATATCAGTCATTCTTAATCTTACAGTGCTACATCCTTTTGAGCTTTATCAACCGCATACTGCAACTCAACATTCTGTATCTCTCTGAAATAACGCTGGGCGAGTTTGGGGTTGCCGCTCTGATATTGCGAAAGCCCCCTGGTTAAAGCAAGAAGGTCGGAAATCCTTGCCAAATCTGCCTCTGATTTATATGTCTGCTGAGCAGCTACGAAATGCTTTTCAGCTTCCGAATACTGAGAGTCCTTTAAAAGAACCTTTCCCATCAACTCATTGGCATAAGAATCGTCCGGATTCTTATCAAGAAGTTCCTTCGCATAGTTGAAGGCTTCGACGTTATTGCCAATACCAAGACAAGCTTCAACTCGAAGCCTCAGCGACTCTGTCTGGTCAATATTTTTTGTATTGGCGATTTTCTCGGCCTGTTCGAGATTCTTTAATGCCAAATCATGATTGCCGCTTTCAAGCAGACGATATGCCGAGGAGAGCTTGTTCTGGTAATCCAGTCTTGCTGTGTCAGTTGATGCACAACCCGAAAATAACAGCAAGGCGACAGAGACTGCAATTACCGTAATTATTGTTTTGCTTTTCATAATGTTTTCCTTTCATAAATTCAAAAAAATATTTTTTATCTCATTCATTCACAACAGGTTTCTTGTCCCAGGTAACACCTCCTTTCAGGTAATAAAAAAGCCCGGAATCCGATTACTGAACGCCAACTTTCATCGAATTCCGGGCTGGTTTCCCGTTGCCGGTATATTTACTTTTCAATTATACTAAAGTATTCTTCTTGGTTTTTCGAAAGGCTCAATGCTTGAAATTCTTAAACCCGTGTCATTGCATTTCAAATCCTTTACCATGCCACAAGGCCCTAATTCGAGTCCTATGTCACGACCGAAGGGATCAGAAATTCGACCAAAAGCATTCACTTTTGCATTACAAAGCGGTCCAAATGCATTTGTAATTCTACCGGGTGGATTGAAGCTTCTAAAGTCCATGTTTTTCTCCTTAAAAAAGTTAATTTTTTACTTTTCAAATTTATTTAGCTTACTGCTGCTTTTATATAGGTCTCTGTCTTAATCTTTTCTGAAAAAATGTGATCGATTGCTGATAAAGTTATATTTCCGTGGCCGCTTTCCTTTGCCCATCTTACTATTTCTGTTAATACCTGGCATGTTCTAATTTGAGCTTTGAGGCCGTGTTTTTGACCTAAGTGTTCTATTTCTTCCAATAAAATTTTAGAGTGTTCCATGCCAGCATTTCCTTATCTTAATTTTAGTGGCAGACCCATATACAAGCTTGGGTCTGCCACATCTGAGCAGTGTAAATTAGTACCCTCTCAACTTGAAACCGGTAAAGCCTCCATAATTACTCCTGAGGTTCCCAGCTGAATCCAAGACATGTCCGGTAAAACCATGATAATGATCCCTGACTCTGTTCTGGGAATCGAAGTGAAAGCCTGTATGCATATTGTAATGATTCAGAATTTCACCTCTCGAATTAACACTGCAACCACCCTTACTCAACACATTTTCCAAACTCATAATTAGTTCCTTTCAAGAAAAGTTTTAATTGTTCACTCAACTATAGTTTGTATTCTGTAAAGTATCTGATTCTTTCTGATTATCAGAGACTTGTTTATAAAAGCTCCAATGCCCGGCGGCGTGTTTCTCTTGCATCACAATCACCTGATTTAGCCAGTTCGTCAACGATATAGGCAAGGGCATCCGTGTAGCCGTATTCGCCAAGTTTTTCTAAAGCAGCTCTTCTTGTTTGCCGGGCGTCACAATCTCCGCTTTTTGCATATTTCATTACGATCCCAAGTAAATTGGCACATCTGCTGTCAATGTTTGCGTCCGACATTTCAATAATTCTAAATCTCGCCATAAATTATTCTCCTTTAAAATTGGTTCAGTTTTCAGATTTAGGTCAAGGACAATATCTTATGAATCAGTACCCTAAATCTGTTTCTTATTGCTTAAGTGTATATAGAAGGTTTTGCTTTCTACGTCTGATAAATTCTGACCGCCGCAATCTCTGAATATACTGGGCTCAATAAGATAACCTCCAATCAGTTATCCTCCTTCGGACGGTTTTGTGATGATTTCTAGTTACAAAATAGCGATGGATCGTAAAATTTTCATAGATAGCCCACAAAAATAACGCTGTTAAGTTCTTGAAAGAGAGCATGTTAGGCTATTTTCAGAGTTTTTCAGAATATCTTCGATGGTGTCGCTATATATTTATGAATAACTGTTTCAATAACCTTAGAGATGCTATGGCCAATAATGAAAAGACATTAATTTTGGTAAATCCTCCACAGCAGGGATTGTTGGAAGGGTTCTCAAATGGTCTTTATGCTATCAAATCATACTTGTACAAGTATCTTCCTTCTTTGAATGTACAAATGTTGGATCTTGGTGCCGTATTTACACCAGATATCGAACAAGTAATTAAATCCAATATTATTGCCCCCAATAAAATATTATTTGTCGGCATAACAACGACAACGGCCAGCTATCAGAATGCTCTTGCTACTGCCCGGCTGTTTAAAAAACTATTTCCTAAATGCATTACACTTTTAGGAGGACATCATGCTGCGAATCAGGCAGAATTGGTACTTGGCCATAAAGAGGTTGACTATGTGGTTGTCGGCGAAGGTGAAATAGCTTTAACTGAATTGATTAGATCATATCCTGATATCACAGAGACAATACCAAATCTCTGTTACAAAAATAACGGGACGATTATCAGCGATCCACCCAAAGCGCCATTATTAGATCAACGTGTATTGGAAGAAATCCCATTCATATTCCCGGAAAGAAACCAAAGTCATACCCCTGGCAAGTTCGGTTACACAACATATGTTTCATCTCGTGGATGTACTTTCAACTGCGGATTCTGCTCTGTTGGTAATGGGGGAGTAAGAGCAAAGAGTGTCAGTAAAGCACTTTCCGAGATCACATATATGGTTAGAGAATTGGGTTATCACAAAATATCTATCGAAGATAATTTCTTTAACCATTCCCCGGAGAGGACATTAAAACTATGCGACGGTTTGGCATGCCTCAAAAATGAAGTAGACTTCTCCTGGGACTGCCAAACCAGGCTTGAGTCCTTACTGGATAATAATGTCATAGCAAGTATGGACAATGCAGGCTGTGACGGTGTATATGTAGGAGTCGAAGCCTTACATGAAAGCTTGTTATTTTTTCTTGGAAAAACGGCACATCCCCAAGAGTACCTAAACAATTTAACAGAATTTGTAATTCCCAACCTGTTATGTACTCACATCAGACCTTATATAAATCTCCAATTTGGTATTCCCAATGAAACAGAAAGTGAAGTAGAAGAAAGTATTTGCTTGCTAAAACACCTTGGAAGTATGGCAGCTGCAGCGGGAAAGGTCATAACTATTTATCCCCAGCTTTATGTTTTATACCCAGGTACAAAACATTTTAAAAAAGCAATCGAAGAAAACAGATACGGGAACATTACTTCTAAGCTATTTGAATCATTTACACCGTGGGAACTTGACCAAAAACCTGTTCTAAATTGGCTTGGCGAACACTTCGCACATGGAGCCGGCGGGTTTCCGGAGGGAATAATCTGCCTTGATACCCTTAGAGAAAGCGGCCAATTTAGAATTGATATAAATTCTGTTTTAGACATAATGAGGTATCTTGAAAGAATTGAAGAAATAGCTGGAATAAAAGTCTTCAAGTATAAACAGTATTTGACGGTATAATTATATGAACGATTTAATAAGTATTCTTGACAATGCAGCATTGCAGGGACTTTCATACGGCATAGCTGTTTTAGGCATTGCTATCGCATTTAGAGGGTTAAGGTATCCAGACTTGACGGCTGACGGAAGTTTCCTTATTGGATCATGTGTTTTTTCGGCACTTATAACAGCCGGAGTACATTGGTTTTGGGCAACATGGGTCGGGATTTTCTTTGGAGGGATTGCAGGCGGTTGTACGGCATTAATACATACCAAATTCGGTGTAAACAAACTCTTGTCAGGAATACTGACTTCCATGATTTGTTACTCTATTGCTTTTAGAGTTCTCTCAGGCAAATCCACAGTGTCTATCCCCGAGAAAACCACATTCTTTCAATATGGTGCATCCTTAGACAATATGACAGGTAGTACCTTATCCAGCTTGAACATGGGCTCGATTTTGATATGTACTCTGGTAGCTATTATTGCAGCAACAATCATCTTCTGTCTTATGAAAAGTGAATTAGGTTTGTTTCTCAGGGCTACTGGTGAAAATCCGACTTTTATCGAAAGACTGGGCAGAAAACCTCATAATTATCAAGTCATAGGACTAATGATATCCAATGCGATAATTTCATTGTCTGGAATAATTGTTACAAGTAGGCAGGGATTTGCAAATGTAAACATGGGCTTTGGTATTATAATTACTTTGGTGGCGGCTCTTGTTATTGGTGAAGAAATCTCGAAACATTTAAAATTCAACCCTGCATCCAAATTGACTTCGAGGGTGATATCTCCATTCATTGGCAGTTTTATATACTTCCTTCTGTATATTCTTATATTAAGGGCCAGCATAAGAAACTGGATACCCATAAACGTGCAGCCTACGGATCTGAAAATGTTTTCGGCATTGTTAGTAGTTATTGTTGTAGCCATCAGATGGAAAACAGATAGTCAACATGAAGAAGTACTACCGTTATAAAAACCATAACAAATAATTTTGAATAGGAGTGATATCAATGAAAAAAGAAAAGCTAACTGTGTACGGGATAATTGTGGTTATAGCAATAGCTATCGTATCCTTCTCTGTTTTCAGAAACACAGATAATGACAACCCGACTGTCGCAATATTCAACTTATTATCTCACCCTATTCTTGATAATTCAATAAAAGGAATAGAAGAGGGACTTTCAGAATCAGGCTATTCGAAGGAAAATCTCAATTTAATCAAAATCAATGCCAATGGTGAAATGGACAAACTAAACGCCTTTGCTAAAGAATTACTGAGTTCCAAACCCGATGTAATTATTCCTGTCTCAACCCCGGTTACTCAGGCTGTATTTAAAGAATCACAAAAATCTCAGAAAATTATTTTCAGTACTGTCACTAATCCTTCTGATGTTGGCATGGACAACAAACCGTCTAATATGACCGGAGTTTGTGACAGAGTAAATTACAAAGCAAACTTTGACTTGATCCTGCAGTTATTTCCTAAAACCAAGACGGTAGGAATCATATATAACGCAGGGGAAAGGAACTCCGAGTACGGAGTAGAACAAATCAAACCTTTGGCTAAAGAAAAGAATATTTCGCTAAAACTCGTTTCAATTTCACAGCCGGATGAAGTGGAAGATGCAGCAAAAGGCCTTGTCGATTCTGTAGATGTGTTTTATGTCGGTTCTGACAACACAGTGGTTGGGGCTCTGCCAGCATTACTAAATGTCGCTTATTCAAAAAATATACCTGTAATTGCCAGTGATTCCGGAAGTGTTGAGCAAGGGGCATTGGCTGCAGTATCAGTAAACTATATTGAATTGGGTAAAAAGGTAGGCCAAATAGTTGCCCAGGTTTTGAAGGATAAATCAATGCCGGCTGATTTAGACCCTGTTATGTTTATGGGTAACAGCTTAAATATAAATCTAAAATCAGCAAATAAAATAGATTACAGTTTTTCGGAAAATATATTGAAGGATGCAGAGGTCATAATTCAATGAGGTCTTATGTCTGAACACGTACTATCTATAAAAAATTTGACAAAACAGTTCGACTCTAACGGATCTGGTATTATAAAAGCATTAGACGGATTCAGCCTCGAAGCAAGGCCGGGAGAGTTTGTTGTTATTGTAGGCCCTAATGGCAGCGGCAAAACGACCGCTTTAAATCTAATTGCCGGGGATTACTCTTCTGATAAAGGCTCAATAAGACTTCAAAACAATGATAGCCAAATTGACATCACAAATATTCCTAGGTGGAAAAGATCTGAAAGAATTACGCGAGTCTACCAAGATCCAAAACTTGGCACTATAGGAAGTTTTACGGTTTATGACAATCTTCGTCTTGCATTATCTCCTCGTAAATATCCATCTCCTTTTGCTTTTCATCTGGCCAAACAGAGACTCGTCGAATTGGATGATTATGTAAGCAAATTAGGTCTGAAAAACATGTTTGAAAGAAAGGTTTCCGAACTCAGCCAAGGACAGCGACAGATATTTGCTGTACTTCTTGCTATAGTTCGAAAACCGGATATTTTACTTCTCGACGAACATACCGCATCTCTTGACCATAAAAATGCAACAAAATGCCTGAAAATAACAGAACAACTATGCAGAGAAACTAAAACTACGGTAATAATGGTGACTCATAACATGGTAGATGCTGTAAATTATGGAGACATGCTGATTGTCCTTAGGGACGGCAAAGTAGCTGCCAGTATTGGCAAAACTGAAAAACAGAAATTAGATGTACCAGAACTTTTTAATCTATGTGGTTATTCAACTGCTCATATTGACCCAGATAATTAAGCGAAGTACAATGCGCCAAATTGCAAAGGTAATAATAGTAAATGGCCAATGACACGGAATTAAAGAAAAAGGGAATGTTCGACCGAAAATTGTTCTTCTTGGCAGATGCTATTGTGGCGATGGACAAACGGTCTAAAGATGATATCCCATTTCTATATTCTTTCCTAGACCTTTTGCAAATATCGACAGATTTTCCTGTTCACATATCAGTTGGCAGTTCACAAGTCGCATCAGATTTCTATGTATCAACGGACCCATTAATACATTGTCAACAAAATGTTAACTTACCGGCAACTTCTATCGAGAACATTAATTTTGTGGTCAAAACAAAAAGCAATGGCTCTCTTTGCAACAACTCGATAAAAACATTTCAAGAACTACTGCATCAGATACAAATATATCCTAAGTCCGATTTTTCACAAATTACGCATCGAGTTCATAGCGCATTGCAATCGCTATACATGGACTTCCAGCAAAGAAACAAGCAATCTTCTGCCCAACATAATAATACAAATACTGTAGAACACGAAAAGATTATCGTTGAAGATATTGCCAAAGAAAGCCTGGCCAAATTATCTAAGTACCTTCTACCGGCTTTTGATAATGTCTTTGTAGTTGTAAGATATTATGATTCATCAAACTGGCAGACAAAGCGGGTTGTCAACTCAAAAGGTGATAAAATAAATTGCGAGGTTTGTTTACATGACATTCCTAAAGATATCCGTAAACCTATAGCTGATGCATTTGAAACTGGATTCACACAATTGCATGCCGATTCGCACGGTGGGGTTATATTATATATTCCTTGTCATCTTGGCGGAGAGCCGTGGGTAGTTTTTTGCCTGTCGTTGAATCAGTGGCCCCAAGATTGGTGGGAAGCATATGTTTTTTACAGGGACTATATTTCTAAAATTTTTGAGGAATTAAGAGTAGCATCTCAACAGGTATTTGCAGCAGAGATGTTAAAACTATTGAAACTTGCCAGGGAGGATACTTCTGATCAACCCCAAAAAATGTTATCTGTGGTAAATAACTATTGGATTCAGTTGAACTATATATTCCCTCTTTTCTTACCAAAACTTATTCCTACCGACAAATCTGAGACTACCGAAGACCCTATTATCAGAATTGATGGAGGGGAGTATGCTATTAAGTCAAGCCATTCACGATCTCTATTTGTATCTAAATTTCAACTAAGATCGAAAGAGAAAAATGAATTATGGGCGTATTTTAAATTGGATTCTCTTTTTAAAGAAACTTTCATAGACCCTGCAAATGAGTATCTCAATTATGAAAAACACAGATATGAACTATTCACTCGTATTTCTGCCATGGAAAATGCTTTGGTTCATTACGGGCACACACTTGCCCATCGCGTGGCTCCTATCATAGATTATTTTGAAGGAATTGATAATGAACGACAAAGGGCTGCTGGCAATGCAAAAATGTTAAAAGATATGGGGCTTGTATTGCAATTATCAAATGTTAAAGACATTCAATCCTTAATGTCTCATCCTAAAAAGATAAGATTCCTTGCCTATACGGAAGATTCTAAACCTCTGAACCTGCTAAGTTTGATAAAAGACGATTGCAGCAGATTAGTAGAAAAAATAAGAAAACTTCAAACTAATAGTAATACTAATGATCTTGAAGAATGTTGGGTGCAACTCTCAATTGATGGAAAAACTAAAGATGCAGTAATTGATTATACGCTGAAAGATACGTCGGATAAGTATTGCCGCTTAGGTGATTTTTTATACAGGGAGCTGTTTTATGAGTTATTAAGAAATGCGGCTAATTATGGAAAACCAACCAAGACCGAAGAACATAAAAATGGCCTTAAGGTTTATATTGCACCAGTTAACATTCAGAATTCTCAGATACATGAAAAAACGGTATTGGTATTCCGCAATTTTACTGACAAGACACCTCTCGCTCATTTGCAAAGCGAAACCTGGGCCAAATGGCCTGTAGGGCACGAACATGATGGTCCCGGAATGGCAATCTCTAACATTAGGCGATTTGGTTTAGGAGAAATGTGGCACTGTTATGATTCTTTAAGAAATATTTTTTCCGTTGCAGTATATTTGGAAGGTTTAAAATTTATAAACGCATAAGGAACTGTTATGGCAGATTTCGACAAAATAAAAATACTGTATATTGATGACCGAGAAGAAGGCCGGCCCGAGGGCCAACTTCCAGAAAAATTCGATCAATATTTTACAATAACACATCCCTATGATGGCGGAGGCGCTCAGCCATTCAGAAATGCGAAAGAATTTGCCCCCGTTATGAAAGAGTTCTGGTTTGATAATAATAGAAATGTACTGCCTGCTGAAATAATTGTTATGGATTACAATCTAAGTAAGTGGCTGCCTTTAGGAACTGATAATAGAACTGAAGAGAACATCCAGCAGGAATTAGCTGACGCACCGTTGCCTTTAACCGCTTCCATCGAATCTAATTTAGAAAACACCTTTGATGAAAAAAGAAAAATAAATTTTGAAGGCTTATTAATTGGAGTATTTTACGGGTCACTTACGTATGAGCATCCCACAGGCTTAGTCCCGATGACTTTTTACAGTTCGCAAATGCCAGAAGAAGTTGAAACCCTGCATACCTTAACTGAGCCGTTTCTTGGGGTGGATTACAGAAATTTCGGTATGACACACGATGAACGTATCTGGTCCAATTTAATAAAGCAAGGTTTAATACAACTTCGTAAAAGAATTATTAACTTATATAAAAATGGTGCCATAGATATTTCTCCATCGGACCTCCTGGCCCTACAAGAATCTGCAAACCACAGAGTAATCATAATTCAGTCACGCTACTGCAAAAGAAAAATTCCTTTAGATGGTCTGTTTATCGATATCCCTGAAGAATCAAGATCGGCTGAGATTTCAAGTTATGCAGAAGATATATTTCAAAGCGTTATTCGAACCGATGATTTTTTAAAGGCTAAGGAACTGGCTGATCTCGTTTGGGGTAAATATAATCAAACGGATATTATCGAAAAACGATGGGATGTGTCCAGACTGCACTCTCAAAAATATCTTCATAATGCACCATTGTCAAAAGATGACCAGTCAAAATTAGATAACTTGTATGTGTTTTTTGGTGTCAGAGACGGCCAAACAAAAAATCCTGTTTGCGGTGAGAACTATCTGGATATACGGGCCGGTACGTACTCCGATTTAGTAAGGAGATGGGCAACCTTATTGCTCATCCAGCGTCTTCTTCACCGAATAATATTAGCGGCAGAAAGATGTGGCGGTTTAAAAGAAAAAGAGCCCATCTTTGGAATTCAAGCCGAAGATTTGTATCTCTTATTGTTTCCAGTCGCACAAAATCCTCTAATCTTACCCTGGCATGGTAATAAAGCAGGCGGGAAACCATACTTTTCCGGCATGTCATGGTACTCCGAATTAAAAAAATGGAAGACCGACAGTTCAGATTCTCTATTGGGGGGTGGATGGGGTGATTTAGGGTTGAATCTCGATCATGTGCTTGAAGGCTTAGGATGGAATCCAATCGCTAAAGGGGCAGAACAAACATTTGGACTCAGGGTGTGCGAAAGGCAGATACTCAGAGGATTAATGGAAGATCAGGGCGTAAACAGAAATACTTGGATTAATTATCATTTTGCTAAAAGAATTCTCTTGGGAAAGTAAGCAAGGCATAGGAAAATGAGTAACAAGTTTTATAAAGACTTTAATATAAAAGAACTAGTTGCTGAACTACAGAAAGCGGCAGGTTGCCAAGAAGTCACTGCTGATCCTAAAATATGTATCAACTGTAACAAAAACTGCACACGCAGAAATATTATAGCAAATCTGCAGGTCTCCTATTCATTCAAAGCAGAGAATTATCTTAGAAGCAATGCATGTAAATGGGGAATATCAGATCCCCTTGATATATCGAGACTCCACGATGAACTTGTGGATTCTGTAGTTATTTCCGCCAACAAATATGACCATAGCAAAACTATGTCATTCAATAGTTGGGTGTGGGGACTTTGGAGTCGAAAAATATTAGAGTTCCTTAGAAATAAATATCCTGGGAAAACAATCAGCTTAGATATTTTAATTGGTGAGGACTCTAAATTGCTGGATTTAATTGAGGATGGGACTGCTATTCATCCGGAAGACGACATCTCAACTCAAGAAGTTCATCCATTAGACCATAAGCAGGCTCTTTTTATGGAGGAATTTGGTGAGCTTAATAAAAATGAATTGTACATACTAATTAAATTTATAACCGAAGCGGGTGGAAATGTGTTAGAAAAGAAACGTGCAATTGACCTTCTCCTCCATGAGAACACTCCGGTTGTTGATATAGATCGCTATTATCATCCTACTATTCTTCTTCGCCGCAATTTCTGGAAATCGCTATCTGAATCAATTGTGATATAATAAATGACCTAGCCTTTTTTTGTGCCAGTTGTTACAAGATGACCCAGTTTAAATGAAAATGTGACGGTGACCATATGGCCTGCAATACGCCTTAAACAAAGGAAATATTGCTCTTGACATAGATAGGGATTTAGTATACTGTGTTCCATTATAAGTGGATACTGTCCACACTGTATTTAAGAAAGGAGATATGCATGTCTGTAAAATCTAAAAAGAATGAGAGTATTTTTGTTTTTAAGCCATTTGTTCATAATCCTGATTCTGTTATCAAGATTGGAGATGATGCAGAGAATCCTATATGGGTAGACCGCTGGAGTCGCAGATGCGGTAATCCAAAACATGGCAAAAGATTAGTAAAATTGGAAAAATAGAATCGATTTGTTTAACTTAATTTCATAAAAAATATGTGACTTAAGAGTTAATATTGTTTCCCCCTATCTCCTATTATTGAACATGAGATCATTTGACGAAATCATACCATGTATCGCTTATAATATTGTGATAAGGGAAGAATACTTTGGTGGGCTTGTCTTTAATAAATCGACTGTTAATGTTTATGAAATAAACAAAGAATCATACAAATTGTTAAATCTGATTGATGGCAAAAGAAGTCTAAGAGATATAATGTCCTTGTATCAGAAAAACAGATGTGATGCAAAGTCATTTCTTTTTAAGCTACATTCAAATGGTATAATTCTATGGTAAATGCGCTGTCCGCCCCGATAGATGTATCTATTGAATTAACAGACAAATGCAACTTAGTGTGTGTGCATTGTTTCCAGCCAGAATATCGGCAGGGAAAATTATTATCGACACGAGAAATATTTTCATTATCCGATGAGTTATCAAATCTCAAAGTATTCTCTATATTTTTAAGTGGTGGGGAACCATTTTTAAGAGAAGACTGGGATGTGATCGGGAGATATCTAATAGACAAAGGATTTGTTGTAGGCATTAGTTCAAATGGAACTTTAATTACAAAAAACATTGCGAAAAAACTTTATGAGTCGCAGTTATACAAAGGGCTTCAAATAAGTATCGATGGCTCTTGCCCAAAAATACATGACTCTATCCGGGGCATCGGCAGTTTTGAAAAAACAATGCAAGCGATTAAGCACTTGGATGAATATGATATACATCCCAATATAGCCGTAACAGTAATGAATGATAATATCAACGACATCCCTAAAATTATTGAACTTGCAGTTACTAATAGAATGCGACATGTTCATATTATCGCTTTAATGCCTGGAGGGAGAGCAAAAGCAGCATATAAGAAACTTGATCCCCCCCTAGATAAATGGTTAGATATGGAAGAAAAGGTTCTAAAAATTACTAAAAAAGTCAAAAACAAATTAACTATCGATTGGGCAAATAGAAGATATTTGCCTCCAAATAAAGATTTTACAGTTGACAATTATAACGACGTTGATAAAACATTTACTGGATGTCCTGCCGGAAAAACAAAAGCAGAAATTGATTGTTACGGTAATGTTTATGGATGTGACATACTAAAAAGTACTGAATTCTTGGCTGGTAATATACGCAGTAACAATTTCAAATACATATGGGACAATTCAAAAGTATTTAATCAGTGGAGAAGTAGAACTCCGGATAAAATACGCGGGAAATGTGAGAGGTGTAAATGGCTCTTTGCCTGTGTTGGTGGTTGTCCTGCTTTATCAATGAAAGATAATGACATATTTGGATCAGATGATACCTGTCCTAATATGTAACAATTAAGACCTTATCTTGTAGTAACTTAATCAACTGTGATATGATGTGTGATATATTTCACATGAAGCTTTTGGGGGTTTTACGAGTCATGACATGAAAGAATGTTCGATGTTAAAGGCATATTGCCTTCTTCCAATCGCAGGGAGATACAAATTTTTAAAATTGTTGGTTCCGCAAACTAATGGGCGAATGGTCTCTTTAATTTGAAGCTGCATGATATCCCATATCGTTGCCATTGAAGCTTCATTTTGTATCTTAAGGCCATTATTTATACTTTTATATCCAACTAGCCTTTCATCCATCAATACGATGGTGCCTTTATCAGATTTGCTTCGATGAACACGGCCACAAGTTTGAGCCACTTTTCTAATTGCAGTATAGCGAAAAGCAACCCCTTCCGCAATTTCCTTGTCATCAGTCAGTTCCATCAATCGTTCAATTCTAAGATTTATTTTTTCCATATCTTCTGTAATATCAGGATAAGGTATTCCTATCAATACGGCCAGTTCCATTTCTTTGTCATTGTAGTTAACTCCTTCCGCCATTTGGCCGGTAGCGTCAAGAAAGTTTCGCACATTTTTTTATCGCTTATCAATCCAGTCATTTTCCTGTCCCAACCCACCCCATGGGGTGGGCAAGTTATCGGACTATCCGGCTGTCCTCATTTGTTCGG
>Ga0180437_10004116_pt1 | contig 20976 bp, 10 predicted proteins | sample SS_ome_4_FD_132410 | JGI IMG/M metagenome (GOLD analysis project Ga0180437, IMG submission 132410) | Hypersaline lake sediment archaeal communities from the Salton Sea, California, USA - SS_3_D_1 metaG | ecosystem: Environmental > Aquatic > Non-marine Saline and Alkaline > Hypersaline >...
CGGTGGCGATCTCCTCGAGGGTGGTGTCGGTGTCGCTCATCGTTCTCTCCGTAGAAGGAATCGTTTGATCCAGGTTCGTGCAGTGCTCTCACTGATGGAGTAGCGTTCCATGAGGATCGCCACGAGCCGGTCGAACTTCGCCTTCGGCGTGCTCGCAGGGGCTCCCTCCAAGTCCTCGGGCACGACGGCCCGGGTAGCAGCATTTTCCGTACTGACACCCTCCGATCCCTGCGCGACCGCAATGGCCTTGGCCATGATCTGCAGGGGAGTGTCGAGCAGGGGGCCGGGCAACCCGAGCTGCATCGGCTCGAGGGTCGTGTCCGGATTCTGGGGCAGTTCGCAGACGGCCGCCTGGCGAACGCGGGCGAAGACGATCCGGGTGCCGCTGTCGTCCAGCGCCATGTCGCCCTCGGCCGAGAGCCCCAGCGGGCGGGGGGTGCCCTTGAGGAGCTGCGCGAGGTCCCAGAAGTAGTCGGACCGGTCGAGGTCGTGCGGCGTCGGGACGTAGTCCCCATACGCCGACCACGAGGCCGGGTCGTTGCGGTCGAAGAGGTGGCCCGCGGTCCAGAACCCGACCTTGCGGTGTGCCTTGGCGAGCTCGGTGGTGCCGTCGTGGAACTCGAGCACGCTGGGCAGGCCAACGAGGGCCAGGTGTCTCCCGGTGGCCTCGTCCTTGAGGTGGGTGTCGTTCCACCGGCCGCCCTTGAGGTACTCGCTCCAGTCGATGTGTCCGAGCTCGCGAGCGGCCTCGACGATGTGACCCTGCCGATCGACCGTGGGGACGATGCCCCCGCTCGGCCCGATCTTGCCGTAGGTCATGAGCCAGCCGCCCAGGGGCCGGCTCGGGACGTGGACGCTGGAGCCCACCGCCTTGTTCATCGCCCCGTAGGTGAGCGGGGTGATGGAACCGGAGAGTCGGAATCGGTGAATCGGTGGTGTCATGAACGCAGAAAGCCCGGCCTCTCCCGGGGTTATGGGAGAAGTCGGGCCGTGATGCTCTAGGGAAGCGAGACCGTCAGAGTTTCAGTATGCACCGACAATAGATCACGGATTCCCCGCATCGTCAACAAGTCCGCCCCTCCGGATGACCAGCCGACGACGTGGTAGACGACGCGCCGGAGGCTCCACCAACTCGAGAAACGGCACCGGGATCTGTGCGTCGCACCCGCTCCGAGGACACTTCGCGACCAGCCGTGGCTCGACAAGCGACTCGAGCTTCAAGATCGCGTTCCGTAGCACCCACTGGCCGCGCCGCCTGGTCCAGAGCTCCTCGCCACAGACGGGGCAGCGGAGGGTGAGGACCGCGGGATCAACGCCCATCGAGGCGCGCCTTCAGACGACCGACGACCGACTCGAGCCGGTTTCGCTCGACGAGGAGCGTCTTGTAGCGGCGGTGCCCGATGACGCCGCCGCCCTTCCCTTGCTTGAGGTGCTCGGCCATCTCGTCGATGACTGGCGTGATCGAGTCGAGCTGGGCCTGGGCACGCGCAAGCAGCTTCTCCCGGAAGACCTTGCACTCGCCTCGATGGGCCTCGAGCTTCCCGAGGTGCCCTACCAGCTCGCTCCGCTTGCTCATTTCGCCGCCAGGGGTAGCTCTTGGAGATCCTCGGCCTGGTGCTTCCGTTGTAACCTGCGCTGGTGCAGGGCCGCGATGCCGTGTTCGTCGAGCGCGCCCAGAGGCGTCTCGAAGACCGACGCGAGCCCCGACTTCCTGCGCAGGCGACGGCGCGCCCGGGTGTCGTAGTCGTGGTCGACGTGCCAGTCGTGGACGTCGACGTCGCCGCGCTGCTTCTGGCGGTACGCCCGGCCGGTGCGCTGGCTCCACGACTTCGGGGTCATGGGCACGTCGTAGTGGTGCAGGGCCTTCGCCCGCTGCAAATTGACGCCGGCCTCCATCGCGGCCGTGCCGACGAGCACGTCGTACTTTGGTTCGCCCTTCTCTGGTTGGAAGCCGAGCCGGACATCGTCGCGAGCGTCGTGGGACAGGCCGCCGTGGTAGGCCACAGCGCGGATGCCCTGGGCGCGAAGGTGCTCAACGATCATCGCGATCTCGCGCTTGCTGTCGGAGAAGACCACCGCGGGCTTGCCCTTCTTCACCTCTCCGGTCTTCACGTCCGTCCACTCGCCGTGCTCGAGGTCGTGCTTGATGACCTCGGTGAGCCGCTTGAGCTTCGTGTTGATCTCGGGGGGCGCCTGGTTGATGGCGCGGCGCAGCGCGTGATCCCGGGACATCGCCAGCGACGGCAGCAGGGACCGGGCGATCTCCTCGTGCTCGCTCTCGGGGCGCCCCTCGAACCGTCGGGGGGACAGGACGCGGATGCTGTCGACGTCGACCTGGCCGCGGCGCATCGCCTTCCTAGCCGCGTCGTAGGCGCTGCTCACCTCGTCGACGAGCTTCTGGTGTTCCGGCTCCAGCTTCAGGGGGCCGCTGCCGTTGACCTTCTTGCCGTTGACGATGCTGGGGTTCTCGCCGACCTTCCTCTCGACGCCCTGCGGGTCGATCTTCTCGCTGTAGGTGACGTGTTCGAGCTCCCGTCGGATCGCGTCGGGGTTGTGCCGGATGTCCTCGCCGAACGCCGCCATGAACTTCGCGCGGTCGCCGTACTTGTGAGGGTCGATCATCGCCGCCATCGAGTAGAGCTCGGCCTCGTCGTTCTTGTGGGGCGTGGCGGTACCCAGCAGCATGTGCGAACTGTTCTCGGGGTGGGTCGCCATCTCGGTGACCATCGCCAGGCCCGACCGGTCCTCGCCGCGGCTCGACCCCATGTGGGCCTCGTCGAAGTAGGTGAACCAGTTGCCCTTGATGCCGTTGGCCTGCATGGCCTCCTTCATCCACTTCGCGGCCGTGTGCCGGTCGGCCGACTTCAGCGCCGTCAGCATCTCCTCGCGGCTCTTCCCGTGGTGCTCCTCCATGAGCTTCAAGACCGTGTCGCGGTACGCCTGGTGCGTCATGACGATCATGTGCTCGTCGGGGTTGCGAAGGGCCGCCACGCGCTCTTCGTGGCTACCCCGGGCGATGTTCCACTTGTAGGCCCCGGGCTTCGTGAACCGGGCCATCTCACCGCCGAACTGATCCTGGACCGCCACGGGCACCAGGTAGAGCCCGCGGTCGACCTTCCCCTTGCTGTGGAGGTGGGTGAACGCCGCGATGGAGATCAGCGACTTGCCGGACCCGGTGCCCAGCCATCCGCCCATGCGCCCGCCAGCGGCCTCGAAGGCCTTGACGACACGCTGCTGGACGACGCGCCCCCCATCCATCGCCAGGCCGGGGAAGAGCCCGATCGGCTTGCCGTGCTCGAGTTGCCGCCCCAGGCCGGGGATCATGTTCCGGAGCTGCGCCTCGACCCGCTTGCCCAGGGTCAGTCGCTCGCCGTGGATCGGCTCGGGGAGATCCGGCGCCGGCGTCTTCGGCTTCTCCGGCTCGGCCGGCTTCGTCTGGCCGGTCCAGTCCGCCGCCGTGCCCTGCTTCTGGACGCCGAACATGCTGCCCTGCAGGAGACTCGCCGCCTCGTCCTGCTCCATCTTCTCCTTGTGCTTCGCGACGAGTGACCCCTGCCCGCCCGTGCTCGCGAACTCGCCGGCGCCCTCCTCACCCTTCGCCTTGCGGGCTCGCAGGCCCTCCATCTCCTGCCGCCGCTGCTCTCGGAACGCCGCCTGCTCCTCTGGCGTGCCGACGGCCTTCGCGTAGATCTCCTGGTCGTGGATCGCCGCTGGCCCGGTGACAAGGCCCTCGCCGGCAATGCGGCCGTGGTGCTCGGCGAACTTCTCGGCGAACTTGCCCTTGAGCTCGTCCTGCATCGACTGGAGCGCGCCTTCGACGGACCCGTGCATGTCGACGTACTGCGACCAGGGGGTGTTCGCGGCCTTCATCCGGCGCTCGAACCGATCGATCCTGCGCTGGTGGAGCTCGGGGGCGAGATACTGCTCTATGGCCGTGAGGCCGGGCGCCTTGTCGGGGCCGTAGTGCTCGATCATCCGATCCCGGAGCGTGTGCTCCGTGCCGTGCGGGTACTCCTCGGCGAGCGCCTCGAGCTTGGCGACGTGGTCGTCGGTGAGCTTCGGGTATCGCACGCTCTTCGGACGGTGCCTCTCGAGCAACTCCATCGCCCGCTCGCCGCCCTGCTTCGGGTACTTCTGGGCCAGCTTGAGGTAGTTGTCTCGCCACTTCTGCCACTTCGGGTCGACGACTGGCCCCGACGCGAACGCATCGGCCTGACCCGCCCCGTGGATGTCGGGCTCGCTATCGTTCTTCTCGATGAAGCGGTCGTAGTCGCGCTGGAACGCCTCGTCGTAGGTCCGTGACTCGGCGATGCCCTGTCGGTCGTAGAAGTGATCCCGGATGGCCCGGCGCCCCTCGTAGCCGAGCTCGGCGAGCGGCGTGTGCGCGTGCTTCAGCGTCGGGTTGTCGGCGAGGGTGCGGAAGACCGCCTCCTGTACCTTCGGGCTCGACGTGTCGATGGACTGGGCATCCATGCCGGTGTTGCCCGTGCGCTCCATCCAGTCGTTGACGATGCCGTCGTAGTGGTCCTTGAAGTACGAGGCCTTGCGGGTCTTGCCCTCCTCGTCGCGGAGCGGGAACAGGGCGTGGACGCGCTGCAGGTAGTCCTCGCGGTCCGTCGCCTGGTCGACGTTGACCGGATCAGTCATGTCCCGTTGGATGACGCTGGCGGGCTCTCCGTCGGCCAGACGACGCGCAAGGTGGTCGCGGAGCTCCGCGTCCATGTCCTCGGCCTGGTGGTCGATGGGCTGCCAGAACCGCGGGCGCTCGGCCGTGTCGCCGTCGAAGTCGTTGGGGTCGCGCCGGATGATGCCCTCGGGCAGCCAGCCCTCTACGTCGTGCTCGCCCCGCTTGATCGCCGCCACGTCCTTCCGGGCATCGAGCACCTCCTGCGAGTCCCGCTGCATGAGCTTCTCCCAGCTCCGGCGCGGGATGTGGACGTTCTTCTTCTTGTAGTCGACGACGTAGTCCTCGGGCCGGAGCCCGATCGCGTGCATCCACTGCAGGGTGCCGTCCAGGCCACCGTCGCCGCCCTGGATCGTGAGCTTGTCGGGGAGCTCGCCGCGGTAGACCTGCGACATCGTCGCCGTGGCCTCGAGCTTGCCGATGGCGCTGCCGGCGATGCGCTGCACCTCCTCGAGATCCGACTCGTGGGCGTCCAGCATGGAGATCGCCCGCTCCATGCTCCCGACGTCCTCGATCGTGGCGTTGAGCTCGGGAATGAACTCCTCGGCCTTCGCCAGCGCATCCGCCGAGACCTTCTCGACGTTGTCGACGTGGAACTCCTCGAGGGTGCCCAGGACGTCGCCGGCGTCGTGGCCGTCGGCCTCCATCCCGTAGCGGTAGAGGATGGCCGCGTTCTTCGCGCCGAGAGCGTCGACGGTGGGCCGGTCGAGGTACCGCTGGCCGGCGATGCCGAGCCCCACGTCCGCCATCGCGTTGTAGTGCGCGTTGCCGACGGCCGCGAGGTAGTCCTGGTCCCGCTGGTTGGCGACGCCCAGCAGGCGCTCGGTGAGCTTCCTCTGGACCTGCTCCTGCAGCTTCAACTCTGCCGCCTGGTCGTGGTCGGACACCCGCAGGGTGAAGGCGCGACGCGAGCGATCGTACTCGCCCATCTCGATCGCCTGCTCCATCGCCCGGTACTCGCGTCGCAGTCGTCGCAGCTTCACGCCGTCGCTGACGACGTCGCGGATCTCCGCGGCCTCGGCATCCTGGACGGGCACCCGGTCGGTCGACAGCAGGCCCATCTTCTTCGCCTCGGCCACCGACTTCGCCGCGTTGGGCAGGATGTCGGCATAGTCGAGCTGCGCCCGTGCCGCGTCGATGCCCTTCTCGGCCTCGACATCCTCGAAGTGCTCAGCCCGGGCGCCGATGATCTCCGAGCGCCTGGCCTGCCGTGCCGCCTCGCGCTCGAGCGCCTCCTTGACGACCTCGTCGTCGGCGTCGTCGTCGAGCTTGGCGCGCTCCAGCGCCTCCCGGGCCGCGTCGTTGATCTCACCCGACTCGACCGCCTCGAGCATGTCCTGAGCCTTCTTGGCGTGCTCCAGGGAGCGCCTCTCGAGCTCCTCGGAAGCTCGCAGGCTGTCGCGGATGGCTTCCCCCTCCTCGTCGTCCTCGGTGCCACCGAGCTGCTGGAGACGCTCTTCGAGGTCGTCGATCTTCTCGATGTGCTCCTTGGCGGCCTCGACGACCTCCTCGGTGTCTCGCTTGCCGCCTGGCGACCGGGTGCGCCTGGCGCGTCGCTCGGCCGCCCTCTCCTCATCGTCAGCCGTGGCGAGCGCCTGGTACTCGCCGATGAGCTCACGGGAAGCCTCGAGATTGGGGTCCTCGTCGCCCAGAGAGAGAAGCGCCTGCCGCGCCTGCGCCTCGTCGGTGAGCTGCTCGGCCAGCCGGTCCACGGCCTTGCGCTCGGCCTTCTCGGCCTGCCCGAGCTGCTTCTTGTGGTGCAACCCCAAGGCTAGCTTGCGGGCCGCCTCGTCCATGTTCTGCAGCTTGTGCCGGTCGAGGTCCTCGTCGACGTCGCCGAACTTCTCCCGGGTGACCTCGATGAACTTCCTCTCGGCCTTCCGGATCTCCAGCTCGAGCTCTTCCTTGGTGCGCTCGGCCTGCTCCTCCTTCTTGTCCTGCTCCGGCGTCTGCTTCGCCTTCTTCTCCTTCGCCGCCTTCTTCTTCGCCTTGGCCTTCTCGCGCTTCTCCTTGGCCTTCTTCTTCGCCTCCTCCTTGTACTCCCGCTCGCTCTTGATCCCGGTCAGACGGAGGTGGGTGAGCTTCCCGTCGGCCCCGGAGACCACGCGCCAGGTCTTGTCGGGGTTCTGCTGGATGAGGACGGGGACGCCCTTCTCGTCTTTGCCGTTGGGGTGGACCGTGATCCACCGCTGGCCTGGCTTGATCTCGGAGGCCTTGCGCAGCGCGAGGAGCTCCCGCTTCGGCTCCCACACCTCGTACTCGCCATGAGGGACGAAGTGCTTGGCGCCGTCGGCCGTGACGACGGTGACGCCCTCGTTGCCTCGAGCGTGTTCGACGCCCGTGAACGACTCCCCATCTTCCGTGCCGAATGTGAACCGCGGCCGGTCATGCCAGCCCACCGAGTCATGCCGGTGCTCGTGTGGCACCCGGGTCGGATAGGCCTCGCCGGTCTGGTGGTCGACCAGGTGGATGAGAGCGTGCGCCGGCGATGCCGACGCGGTGCAGCAGTCGCACGGCTTCCAGGGCATTCAAGCCTCCTATCACTCGGTGCCGAAGGACCCTTCGCCGATGTGTCCCTGGCTCTCGGACCACGCGAAGATACTCTCGTCGAGCGCGTCGATCTTGCCGTCCCAGGAGGCGGGCAGCTCGACCATGAACGGCCCGATCGCCTCGCCGATCTGGTTCCCGCTCGCGTCGTAGCGGGCCATGACGACCTTGGCCGTGTGGACGCCCTCCGCGGAGGTCTCGAAGACCCGACGGATCACGCGGATGGTCGGCGCCTCGACGTCGATGGCAGGCTGGGGGACGGGGATGTTGACAGGGATATCGAGGGTGTAGTGCTTGGCCATGAGAGGCTCCTATCAGGGCGACCAGCCGCCGAGTGAGGTGAATTTGACGCCGATGTCGGCGATGAACTGCAGCGCCGTCGCCGAGCGATTCCTGACCATGATCACCCAGTATGCCGGAGCGTTCGTGGTCAAGCCGTTGGTCAGCACGGCGCGCGTCCCCTGCACGAGATCGGCCCCGGTGAGCACCGTCGCCTGCCCTCGGATCTGGCGGTACAGTCCGCGGTAGTGGATTTTGCCATAGATCCCGGGGTACGACGGGACCTGCTCATACGAGCCGAGCGTGGGCGCCGAGCCATTCCAGATCGCCGCCGCGTGCAACGCGGGGGAAGCGGTGAACATGGTGTTGCCGATCAACGTGAATTGCCCGTCAGTCCACTCGATGCCGATGCCGAGATCCATGTACTGGAATCCCGCCGTAGAGACGCCGCTGATGTCCAGGCGGGCAAGTATGTCCCATGGGGTGTCGATGTCGAGCCCGGACGGGATAGCCTGCCGCCACAGTGCTGTGCCAGCGTTCGCCGCCAGGATGAGCTTGTACCCAGCTGCGTCGGACGCCCAGGTGGTGCCTACGATGCTGGATGGGTCGGAGAGTGACCACGCCACATCGGTCGGATCTACGGCGTCAAACGTAGTCATGGCACGTCCATGGATTCGAGGGAGAGCCCCCAGACAGCGAGCTTGTCATTGGGGACCTTGATCGTAACCAATCCGCTGCCACCACCATCGGCTGCCACGCCGATGAACAGAGACTCGTAGTCGCCAGCCAGGGCCACAGTCCGGTTGATGTCGTTGGTGGGCTGATCGCTGGTGTTCAGACTCTCAACACCGTGGTCAAGTGTGGCGGCCGAGCCGGTGGCGTCAATCGGGGACACCGTGCTCTCCTGTGCCATGTAGTTGCTGATCTGGCGGGTAGCCCCCGACAGCGACCACACGCCTGCTGTCTCCGTCGCGGCCTCGTAGTAGGCCACCCCGAATGCACTCGGGCCGAATCCACCCGCGAATGTGTCGGAGTTGGAATTGTCACCCTTGACCCCGATGAAGATCGCACAGTGCGGGTCGGCTGAACTGATCGAGGCGCAGGCCATGACGGCGCGAATGATGGTCGGGTCGGTCAGGTCTACGGCCTCACCATCGGCTGTGACCAAGGCAAACGGGTAGAGGACGCGGCCCGTCTGCGTGGCGTCGATGACGATCACGTAGTCGGTGCCGTCGTCCACCCAGTCGGTGTCCACCGGGTCGGTTCCGACGACGACGCGCGAGGCGATCAGCGTGGTTGGGTCGACCTCCTGCCAGGATGTTGAGGGGCCGGACGAGATTGGATCGCCATCCCAGGCCGATATCGTCTCTCCGTCCATGACAGTGATCGCGAGGCCGTCGATGAGTGTGCTCATACGCTACTCCTACGGGACGGTGGCGACGTGCGGGGACGGGTGGAACCAGATATCGTCGGAAGTTTCCAGGCAATAGCCGAAGGCCCTCTTGAACTTGCCGCTGCCCGGAGCGGTGGTGTCGAGGTTGCCCGCCGTGGTGGAGCCCCAGAGCGTCGCACCGTCGCTCGGGTTGTCGACGTTGGTGCCCGTGAGGGCCTGTACGGCTTCGCCATCTCGCATCAGCCCACCCTTCGGCGTGCTGCCCATCGCCATCGCCACGCGCCCTGTGACGCTGACAGCAGCATCGGCGTCGATAGGCGTCCAGACTCCGGCCGCTCGGTAGTAGGTCATGCCCGGCGTCAGTGCGGTCGTCTCGTTGTTGTACTCGACGGTCTTCGGCGGCTGTACGTTCTGCAGCAGCCACGTCGTGTCAGCGACGTGAGGCACCCAGGTCGTAGTCTCCCGGCGTGCAGTCAGCTTGTAGCTAAGGGCGTACTCGTTGTAGATGAACTCGGGAGAGACCCGGTTAATCGTGATGATACCGGGGGCTGCTGCCTCGTTGGTGTTCACGATCTCCAGCGGTGTGTTGGCTGCGCGCTGAGCGACTGGGCACATGGTGATCGTGATCGCACCGGCACCACCAGAGTCACACTCGATCCGCGACTCCCATCCTTGCACCGTGTAGGATGCCGTGATCTTCTGAACGAGGTAGTCCTGCACGTCCCAGGTGATCCCGGTGGCGCCGGACGTGCCGGGCGTGGCCCCGTAGTTGGGGTTGCCGGCGAGGCGGATCTTCGTAGCACTGACTGAGCCGACGGTGCCGATCGCGGCTCCACCGAAGTCGCTCGACTTGATAGACAGCGATCCGGCATAGGTGGGATCGATGATCCCGAGCCACGTACCGGAGAACGTGCAGCCAGCGAACTGAGCGTTGGTGCTGGACCCGGTAGAGCTCACCAGCGAATAGGACACCCCCAGCCCTTCGAAGATGCAGTCCTTCACGAACAGGTCGACGGTATCCAGGAGGAAGATCCGGTTGGTGGACGTTGCGTCGTTGTTCTTGATGTAGCAGTTATAAAGCTCGGAATCGTCCCCGGTGAATAGCGTGAAGACCTGGGAATTGTTGATGTAGGTGTCGACCGTGCAACTGTACATCTTGACGCCACACTCGAACTTCCACCCCTGGGTCGCCTGGTATTGCCAGGTCACGTTGCGGCAGGTGAGCTGGTCCGTGCCCTGCACCTTGGACTTCACAGAGGAACCAGCGGCACACTTCATCGTCAGGTTGCGCAGCTCGCACCCTGCCCCGCCGACCGTCCAGACGTTCGCCGCGTCTGTGGTGTTCGTGGTCTGGAGGATGGTGACACCCTCGCCCATACCGTCAATGAGGACACCAGCCGGATGCGTGACGGCATCGTAGGTGAATGTTCCGGCTCCGAGCTTCAGAACAGTGGCATCACCGGCAGCGATGGCCTCGGTGATGGTGTCGTAGTCACCGATCCCTGCCGTCGCGTCGATCGTCTTGACGTTGGTGCCAGCGCCCGCCGTCGAGAGGTTGACGATGCCACCAGAGGCGACAGTCTTCGTGCCATCGATCGCCCGAGTACAGAACAGGTCGATCTGGGCAGTCGCCGCCACGTTCCATACCGTGCCGGTGGGGCAGACAATATGGTTCACTGTACCAGCGAGGTGGACGCCAGCGTTGGCCTGAAGGATCGTGCCCGCCCCGGTGCATTCGAGATGGTTGATCTCGAATCCAACCTCGGCGCCAGAACCACCGGCCCCCACACAGATCCCGGTTGCAGTGGTGATCGAATTGCCTCGGAAATTCAGAATCGCCGAAGTCGTCACCGACCCGACGCCCCACCCACTATCAGTGATAATCGTGTCGAAATTCCCCGTGATCCATCCAGCCGTACAGAGCACCGCGCTCGCCGAACCAGTACAGACGATGTGATCAATCCGTAGATTGCAGCCCTGGGTACCAGTGATCTTCGAGAATGCGATGCCAGAACTGACCGCTGTACTGAAGGAATGCCACGCCGACCACTCCGCAAGTACATGGTTGCCATTGATGTGAGCAGCCTTTGCGTCGATACTCTGCCATGACGTCAGGGTCAGGCTCTCGGTGTAGATCGCCCCGTCCTGGCAGTAGATCCGGTGAGGATTCGTGATGCTCGGAGGACCGTCGGTTACCGACTGCGCGAGCGCCGCCGTGAACGTCAGGAACGGTGTGTTCGGATTCTTACCGTCCGTGGTGGCGTCGCTGCCGGCCTTGGAGACGTAGTAGGTCTCGATCTGCGCGAGCGAGCCGAGCGCCAGCGACGCCAACCCGACCAGGTACGGACTGACCGTCCGCGCATCGGTCTCGGTGCCGGCAATCATCTCGGCGCCGGAAGCCAGCGGGGGCATCACGTCACCGATCCCGCTGCCAGGCGTCGACCGGACGTTGAGCCAGTTGACGTAGTAGCCACCGTCGTCAGTGACGACGATCTTCGCCTTCACCGCGTTCCCGTAGGTGTCCTTCGTCTGGTAGATATGCGTCGCGGTGAGGAGCAGCTCGGGGACCGGCAGCCCGGTCGTGATGATGTTGCCGGCCTCGACCTCGGCGCCCGCCTGCGCGTCGTTCTTGTTGGCGTACTCGGCCTGGCCCATAACGGCGTAGCGTTTGCCATTCGGGGCCGTGTATGCGTGGTAGTTCACGAAGTCGTTGTCGGTAGCTTCCTTGAGCCCCCAGACCCCCAGCGCCAGTTCGTTCCAGTACACGCGGCCGGCCGGCGCGTTGAGGATGCCGTAGTTGGCGACCTCGACGGCGTTCCAGACCTGGGAGCCAGTCGCTCCCGTCATGTAGAGCACGGTGACGGTAGCCGGGGACGCCACCGTGGCGAGCTCGTGCTCGATGTCCTCGTCGTGGTACTCGCCGCTCGACCACCCGTACTGCGCGTGGACGTCCAGGGAGCCGTCGCCGATGGTGTGGCCGGTCGGCTGTAAGCCGTTCTCCCAGAGGGCGCCGAAGCAGTCGTGAGCCCACTTGTGCCAGCCCCAGCCGCTCGCGATCCCGTGGGTCTCCGTCTGCGGTGGGTCGAGGAGCGCCGCATGCCCGGCAACGCTCCACGACACGATCATGACCAGCGCATACTCGGAGAGTAGGTCGTCCGACCAGGTCGTCGTCTCCTTCAGTACCTCATCGTTGTCGAGGTAGATGTAGTGCGCACCCTCGATGGTGTCGTCGATCGCGAGGGTCAGAGCGGCCGTCAGGACGTGCCCCTTGCCCTTGATCCAGTAGGTCTCGCCGATCGCGCTGAACGTCACCGTGTTCGTCGGGTTGTCGATCGACATCGTGCCGCAGCCGGGATTGTTGAAGCCGGTCGGCTCCTTGGTCGCGGCGACGATGGCGTCGATGTCGGCGGTCGGGAGCTGCGGAAAAGTGGGGCGCTGCTCGAGGGCCATGTGGAGCTCCTGCTAGTCGACCGGGTTCCAGCCTTCCTTGAGGCGGTAGTCGGTCAGGATCGCGTTGTCCGCTCCCGCGCTGGGGAGCGAGCGGTGGAAGAAGCGCCCGTCGGCATCGGTTCGCACGAAGATGGGGTCGATGTACTGCTCGTCGACCGCGGAGGCAGCGATAGCCTGGCGCTCGACCGCGTTGTTGGCGACCGGGTCAGTCTGCCGGCCGAGGGTGGGCTGGACCGTCACCGCGCTTCCAGCGGTCTTCCGGCATCGAGTCCGGAGCAGCCGGAACTTGGTGTTGCCCAGGTGCTTCGGCATCTGGATCGCCTGGGCTTCGTCACCGTTGGCGCAACCGGTCTCGCTGATGGAGACTTCCCAGTCGCCATCGCCCAGGTTCGTCACGGTCGGGAGGGGGTTGTTGTACGCCATCTGGTGCTCCTCGCCGGGCTGACGCCCAGCTAGTCGGTGTCGCCCTCTTGCAGAGCATCATAGGGCACGAGGCCCCTGGTTCGTGGTGATTTCGAGCTCGACGCGCCGGGGAGGCGCGCCCGGATCACTCGCGCGGACGCTGGGACCGGTCGGACTTCGAGCCCGAGTCGTCTCGAGAGGGCTTTGAAGAGTCCGAGCTGCCCGGCTTGGGGATCTGCGACGTCCCGAGCGTGGCGTTCATCGCGCGTGCGACCTCGAGCTCCCTTGCGCTTCGCTTTTCGCTTGCCACTGCTGGCCTCCTGTTGGGTCTCGTGTCGCTCGTACATGGCGAGCCTAGCATGGATGATTGTCGGCTTCATGTCGACGCCCTGGTCGACGTAGCTGGTGAACTTGCCCACCCACTTCTGCAGGACGGCTTCGCGGGCCTCGGTGTCATCCTGGCGATCGGCCTTGACCCAGTCCGCGTGCCCCGGCTCACCAGGTCGGAAGCGGACCTGCATGATCGTTCCGACCCGGTTCTGGTAGTACACCGTGTACACGGTCGGGGTTGGCTCCACCTTCTCGATCACGAGGCGCTCTGCACCACTCATGATCTCGAAGGCTGGCCCCTTGACCCGCCCCTTGTTCGGGTGCCACCCGCTCACGCTGAAGTCCGCCACATCGTCGCGGGCGATCTCGATGAGCACCGGAACGTCCTGTCCCTTGGGGCTCTTGCCTGCCGTCCATTTGCTCGTCGCGTAGTGCTCGGCGGTTTCCCGATCGAAAGCGAGCGCCGTGCATCCGGTCAGTGGGATCTCGGTGACCTCGCCGCTGGCCATCCAGTCGAGGTGTTCCTGCGACAGGGCCATGCCCCGATAGAACTTCGGCCACTTCTCGCGGCTTGCGAGCGCGATCTTGCGCTGGGCGTAGGCGCGGCGTTGAGCGGCCTTAACAAGGTCGGAGCGTTTGACGTGCCATCCAGTGCTCGGCTCCAAGTTCGGAAGCGGCCGGTACGACGCCCCCGACACCACCGCCACTCCACGGGCGAATTTGTTGTAGCGATCCGCGCTCCCCCAGTGCCCTGCCGCCAGCCCCCGGTGAGCCCTCTGGGTGTCCTCGATGGCGCCGACGAGGATGTCGACGCGCGCAGTGTAGCCTTCTCCATAGAGGTCCTGTGTACTCCTCCGCGCCGCGGCCTCCGTCCGGTCCAGTGCAAGGTCGGCGATGGCGTGCTTTATGTCGATCCCCATGCGCGCCTTGACGTCGTAGATAAACCTGTCTTGCTCCTCGAGGTTTGCGTTGTTCCGATCCTTCCAGAAGTCCCACGCCGCCTTCATCTGGGTGCCCGTATAGAACTCCTCCATGATGCGATCCAGCTTCACTGCCAGAGCGTCGATGTTCACATCGTTCAGCCACTTCAACATGGGAGCGACCTGCTTTTCGGTGGCGTCCAGGACGTGCTCGAAGGTGTCGAACGTCGGGTCTGTCAGGTGGTGCAGGAACGGGAGGTTCTTGGAAATCTCGTAGCCCAGGCCGTCCTTCCCGAGTTCGTCGAACATGACGGCATACGCGGCCGTAGCCACTACCCTGACGTCCTCGTTGGTGATCGAGGGGAACGTCTGTTCGATACTCTTCCGGGCCTTGTCCGCCTCCTGGCTGGTCTCGACGGCGAACTTGAGCGGCTCGTGCCACTTGTCGTAGAACGCCTCGTCAGTCCGCGTGGCCGTGCCGAACAGTTCAATCAAAGCCGAGGCAAACCGTCGCCGAGGATCGCCCCCTATGCCTGCTAGTAGATCCGGGGTAACCGTCTCGGGGTCTGATGAGAACTCGCGCTTGAACCGCTGCTCCTTGACCCTCTGCCACCGCTTCACCCGCGGGTCCTTGCCCGACGGCGCCAGGATGAACCCGGGCCGGTTCGCGATCTTGCGGTCACCCACGAGCGAGAGTTGCTCGGCCTTCACGAGCTTCCGGATCCGGATGGGCATATCAAGGCGCTTTCCTCGCGCCCGCTTCTTGCCCAGCTCGGCCTTGAGCTCGTCCATCGTCCACCTGGTCGCGCCGTGGTAGAACCCCGGCCGATCGTAGTGGGCCATGTAGAGATCACGGGCCTCCTCGAGCGTGTGACACCCGAGCACGACCTTGTCCTCGTCGGGGACCTGAGTGCCGGGGAACTTCTGGTGGATGACGTAGGCGTGGGGCGCGTCCGCGTCGGGGCCGATGAACACGTCGACGGGGTCGCCGTCGGTGCCCAGGGTGCCGGCGAACTCGCCATAGGCGGCCTTCATCTTCGTCCGCCACTTGTTGCCGTCGCCGTCCTCGCCCTCGCGCACGGACCCGGGCAGGTTCTCGACCAGGACGCGGAGTCCCTGAAACGTCGCGGTGGCCTGGTACGGCCACTTCTTGCGGTTCGGCACCGGGGGCGGACCGAACCGGACCGGCCGAGGATCAGGCATGGCGCCCCGGGTAGCGGGTGGAGGGTACGGCCACGGCGCGGAACATGCCGCGCTTCGGGGCACGACCGGCCTGCAGGTCGTTGACGAGGTCGTTGGCGAGCTTGTAGCGCCCTCCCTCGGAGGGGACGACGGCGTGGAACGGCAGCGCCAGGCTGTCGTCGGTGATGGTCAGGACGGAGAAGCCTCGGTGGCTCTTCTTAAACTCGACGAGGAACGAGCCGACCATCCAGCTCTCGGTGGCGGCGTCGCCGCGGACGTCGTCGCAGCGGTCGAACACGGCCTTGGCCGAGGCCTTGACGAGCTCGAACGTGGGGCGCGGGATCAGCCGCTTGATGACGATCCCCTTGTCCATCTTCGAGCGCACCCGTGCGACGTTCTCTCGGTGCCTGGTGACGTAGTCCGAGACCTTGGCCTTGGCGCCCCCCTCGTGGTGCTTCTCGGCCGCCACCATCGCCCCTTCCTTCGTGCTGTGCATCGTGTTCGAGGCGTTGAGCTTCGGGGTGTCTGACTTGTGGACGGCCTCGCCACCGGTGTCGACGTGGTAGCCCTCGTTCGAGTCCTTGTGGGTGTACGACGTGCCCCAACCCCCCGGGTACTTCGTGACGTGGTAGTCGCCGTGGTCGTGGCTCATCCGGTGCTGCTCGTAGCCACCCTCGATCTTCTGCGTCTGCGTCCAGTCGTGCTTCGGCTGCGCCTTCGGCTTGTCCTTCCGCTGGTGCTCCTTGACCTGTGTGACGCCGGACTTGCCGCGACGGAAGAACGAGGACACCAGGCCCTTCTCGAGCCGGTGGATGCGGAGATCTCCCCAGAGAGTGACGGTGTGGAGGTTCATGGTGGCGCCCTTGCGCAAGTGGCCCCCACCCCAGCCGCCGACCGGGATGCTGATCTTGTCGATCCAGCCGGGCTTGAGGTTGTACGGCCTGTAGTTGCCTCCCTTCCCCTTGGACGTCGTCGCAACGATGTCGCCGTTGCGGTGGATGTGCTGGACCGTCAGCTTGGCGGCGCGAGGCCCTCCCATCGCGCTCCCGTCGGGGGCATGGACTTCGTCGCCGACCCGCAGGTCGCCGTCCTGGATGCGTCGGAAGTCCTCGGTCCAGTTGCGAACGCGAGCCTTGACCGCGTCGATGCGATCCCAGTATTTCTCGGCCTCGATGCCCCACTGGCGGTCCTGCTTCGTGACGTACTCGCTGTCCTTGTAGGCCTGGGCCACGACGTCGTCGATCAGATCCAGCTTCGCCGGGAGGTGCTTACCCGCCATCTTCTCGAGCTTCGCCACGCGCTTCTCGACGCGCTTGATCGAGGCCTGGCGCTTCGGGTCGGCCTTGCGCTTCTCCTCACCCTTCTGGACGTCGATCCAGGCCTTGAACTTGCCGACGATGTCGTCGGGCTTCGCGTCGACCAGCATCCACTGCGGGCCGGCGATGCCCGAGCTCTGCACCCGCATCCCCATCATGGTCAGAGCGAGATCCTGGCCGTGCTTCTCGTAGGCTGCGAGGAGATCCTCGTCGCCCATCTTCTTGAGCTTGGCGAATCGCGGAGGGTCGTCGGGGCTGTCGTACCCCAGTCGACGCGCGAGCTCGTCGAGCTGCTTTCGGGTGTTCGTCTGGAGCCCCGCCTCCGGAGCCATGTCGACGCCGTCCAGCAGGGAGCGCGCCTGTGTCTTGTTCTTCGCCCAGTGGTCGAGCCACTCGGAGATCCGCGCCCGGTACTTCGCCGCCCCCGTGCTCTGGGACGGCCCGTAGTATTCGTTGAGCAGGTCAGCGTACTTCTCGCCACCGTCCCAGCTAGTCCCGCCGTGCTCCCCGGCCGCCCGTCTGGCCTTGCGGACCGCGCCATCCGCCGTCATTGCCTTCCCGATCTGGGTCTCCTTGCCGTCCTTGTAGACCATGAACGCCCAGGTGTGAGGCTTCGCCGCGAGGGTGCCGGACTGATGGAAGACCCGCATCGTGTAGCCGTTCTCGGTGCCCTCCATCTCCCGCTGGTTCGAACCCTTGAATCGCCAGCCTTCGGGCAGGTCGTGACGGGTGGGCTTGATGACCTCGGGCTCGCCCCACTGGCCTCCCGGCTTGCGAGGCGCCGACGCCTTGCGCTCCGCGCGCCCCTTCGTCTTCCGCTGGTGCCCCTTGACGGGGACGACCTTGCCGCCCTTCGTCGTTCGGGTGTGCCCCTTGACACTGGCCTCACGCGGGCCACCGCCGAAGAGGGTGAGCTGCTCAGCCTTGAGCAGAATTCGCACGGGCATCCCATAGCCGTCGACGAGCATGTTGGTCCCCTTCTTCATTGGTCGAGCGATGTCCAAGTTTAGCCGGTGCAGGCTCTTCGTGCGTGAGGCCTTGAAGAGATCGCGCTGGCCTGGCCGCTCGGGCAGGCGCGAGACCTCCCAGTCGGCCGCCACCCCCGAGTAGCCCTGGCCGATGAGGTACTCGCGGTAGAGGTTGTCGATCTCGTCGGCGTACCGCTGCGATGGCGACTCGTGCGCAGCTCGAACGGGTGGCGCCGCATCGTGCCGCAGTGCCCACCCGATCGCCTCTCCCAGCACGGGCGGGACGGCGTTGCCGATCTGACGGTCGACCTGTGTCTTCGGTCCGGCGAAGTCCCACTGCTCGGGGAAGGTTTGCCACTCGCGTCGCATGTTCGGGCTCGCGCGCATGATCCGCTTGGGCGCGTCGGTGACGGCCTGCACAGGGTAGCGGATCGGCTCGGGGTCGCCGTCGACTTGGACCAGGACGTAGCCGCCCTCGTACTCGACAACGGTGCCGCGCACATGCCCCCGGCCCCACTCCTCGCCATAGGTCTCGAGGAACTCGTCGAGGAAGCCATCGAAGCCCTGGCCGTCGAGCTCCTCCGAGGCGTCCGCGAAGACGTTGTACGTCGGGGGCTCGGGGTCCTCCCAGACGGTGACCCGGCTGCCCGGCTTGAGGTCCCACGTCTCGACGAGGTGGACGTTGCCGGCGTTGTGGTGCGCCACCACCGTCTGCGCGGGTTCGTCGATGGCCCTGGGATCGCGCGGCCGATGCTTCTTCAGCCACGCCGGGTTCGATGCCGACGGGATCGGGCGGTCGAGGTCCTGCGCCGTCTCGGCGGGGTAGCCGGTGCCGATCGAGCCCATCTCGGCCGTCATCTTGGAGACGCCGAACTTCCGCATGGCCTTCGGAGGGGGCTCACCCTTCCGCCACGCCCACAGCAGCACGCGCATCCTCGCCTGGGGGACGCCGTACTCGGCCGCGTTGATCTTCTGCCACCTGGTTTCGTAGCCGAGCTCCTCGAGCTGCTGGACGATGCTGGCGCGCGTCTCGTCGAACTTGCCCTCCATCATCCCCTTGACGTTCTCGGCGACCATGTAGCGGGGGCGGATCTCGCGGACGGCGCGGATCATGGTCGGCCACCCGTCGATCTTGTCCTTCGCCCCGAGTTGCTTGCCGGCCTTCGAGTACGGCTGGCAGGGGGGGCCACCGGTGACGACGTCGGCGCCACGCCAGCGGGTGAAGTCGATGTCCTTGACGTCGGCCTCGATGACCTCGCCGTCGACCGCCTGCTTCGCCTTCATGTTCCGGAGGGTCTGCGCGGCGTGCTTGTTCCACTCGACCAGGGCGACGGACCGGAAACCGGCCAGCTTGAGGCCGTAGGCCATGCCACCGGCGCCTGCGAAGAGCTCAACAACAGTTGGGGCGCCGCCCTTCTTCGGCTTCTCCTCGCGCCCCTTCTGGCGCTTGGCGCGGTGTCCACGCACGGCACGGCCCTTCCGGACGTGGGGCTTGACCGAGACCAGCTCGAGCCGCTTGCCCTTGAACAGTCCGACCTGGCGTGACGGTTCGATGAGGTCCCAGCGAGCGGGCAGGGCGTTCCTGCCAGCCTCCCACCGGATCTTCGCGATCTGCGCTCTGCCATGGGTCGACCCCTTCCGCTTCCCGTGGGGCTTGTCGACCATGCGCTTCTCGACCGGGCGCAGTCCCATGTCGCGCAGCGCCTCGTAGGTCGTGCCCTTCTCGCCCTCGAAGCTGTAGGTCACGAACAGCGCCGGCCGGTCCGACGTGCCTCGCTTGCTGCGGTCGAGGAGACGGATGCAGCGGGCGCACAGCATCGAAGCGGCCCCCAGCGTGGAGCCGTCGGAGGCGATCCGGGTGAGCTCGAGCACGTTGTGCCGGTCGACCTCGTGGCCCTCCGGCCGGCTCTTCTCTGCCCTGTCCCACCGGCCCGTGGGGGTGCCGACGGTAGCCACGGCCACCAGACGGTCACCGACCTGGACGCCGATCGCGTACATGAGCCCCTTGACGTTCGCCTTCGGCAGCATCGAATGGTGCTCGTTGACGTAGTCCACTGCCTCCTGCTTCGAGACGTTGACCAGGCGAGGCTTGTAGGTGCCGTGGGCCTCGATGGCGTCGGCCGCCACCGCGTTGACGAGCCACATGGGGGCGGTGAGGTCCTCGTTGCGCTGCTCGACTGGGAGCAGGTCCTCGAACTTCCCCGACCAGCGGGCCTCGTCGGTCTCCATCGCGACCTCGACAGCCCAGATCGCCATGTCCTCCCGTTCCTCGGCCGACAGAGGCTTGCCGTCCTTGCCGTAGTACGGGGCGTGCAGCAGTTCCTCGAGTTTGAACGCGGGCTCGGCGTCCTCTCCCCAGTCGGGCATCCGGCTCGTCGCCCAGTGCCACGCCATCCCGAACTCGGGATCGTCCATCATCCACTTCGCGTTGCCGATCATGGTCTCGCCGATCTCGGCCGGGTCGCGTCCGTCCCACGGGGGCCGCTTGTACCCCTTCTCGCCCTTCTTGGGCGCGCCCTCGTCGCCGACCACATCGATCCAGTGGACGTCCTCGACCTTCTTGCCCTGCTCCTCTGCCATGCGTCGCCGGCGCTCGTGTAGGGGGATCGGCACGACCTTCTTCTTCGTGCGGCGGACGTGCGCCCTCACCTGGACGCGGTCGCCCGGCTGGAGCTGCTTCTTCTTCCGCCGCCGCCTGCCCATCTACTTCTTGCCCCCTCGACCCCAGACGTCGGCCCGGTGGACGTCGTCCAGGAAGTCGTCGCCGGCCTTGCCGCCGCGGCGCAGGTACGTCTTGACGGTGTGGTCGACGCCGCGGTGGCGCGTGTCCAGGTCGTCCAGGTCGCCGCCGTCCTTGGCCCCGTTGACGTAGTTGTGGGTCGCCATGAGCCCGTTGAGGCCCTCGAGACCGCTCTTGACGTAGCCGCGGGTGTACCGGTCGACGTCGCCACCGGTGAACCCCTTGCCGCCGTGCGAGAACAGGTCGGCGTCGTCGTCGTCGGTGGCGCCGTGGTAGTGCTTCATCGCCGACACCAGCTTCTCGTCCTCGATCCGCTTGACGCCGATGTCGTCCTTGATGAGCGCGTGCCCGGCCTCGTCGTCGAAGCTCACCTGGCCCCGCTTGATCCCGTGGTCGGCGCCGTACCCGGCCGCCTGGTAGACCCCGGCCGCGGTCGCCAGCGTGCCCACCCGGCTACGGGGTCCGACCTTCATGTGCTCGGCGCGGTGCTCGTCGTACTCCTTCGAGCTGGCCGCGGTCTCGCGCAGGCTGTCGAAGGCCTCGCCGTGCTTCGCGCTCTCCTCGGTGGCGGCCGTGTCGAGATCCTCGGTGGGCGTGCCCGTGCCGACGCCGTCGATCTCGCGGTGCTGGACGTAGTGCCCGTGCTCGACCTTGTGCGCGCGGCCGTCGTCGTCCAGGACGGTGATGCCGCGGGGGCCAGCTCGGTGACCGGTGCCGACCGTGTCCTCGCCGGAGTACGGGTGTCGGAAGCGCAGCCGCGCCCCC